>Ga0209164_1002713_pt1 | contig 18035 bp, 14 predicted proteins | sample MTBNYHSulfiMetaG_FD_187458 | JGI IMG/M metagenome (GOLD analysis project Ga0209164, IMG submission 187458) | Enrichment culture microbial communities from rom New York Harbor, USA that are MTBE-degrading - MTBE-NYH (New York Harbor Sulfidogenic)... | ecosystem: Environmental > Aquatic > Marine >...
TTGCGCGCGCGGTGGATGACGGCGCTACGGTGCGCATCTATTATGAAAGCCGCCTGGCGAAGATCAAACTAAGCCAGGAAGGCCGGCGGCTGGTAAAAGAACTGGACGCCGAGCTGGCGCATGAAGACCTCTCCGAGACGCAGAAAGCCAAGGTCAAATGGACGCAGCTGGAAGCGCTGGTGGGCAGCCCGCAGCGGCTGGAGAACGTGGCGCAGGATATCATTGCGCATTTCGAACTGCGCGAACAAGCCTTGCGCGGCAAGGCTATGATCGTGACCATGTCGCGCCGCATTGCCTCAGAGATGTATGCGCACATCGTCAAACTGCGTCCGGGTTGGCATCAGCGTGATCTGGACAAAGGCGCGATCAAGGTGGTAATGACGGCCGCCTCAGCCGATGGACCGCGGATGGCTCGCCACCACACCAACAAAGCCCAGCGGCGCGCTTTGGCGGAGCGTATGAAAAACCCAGATGACCCGCTCAAGCTGGTGATCGTGTGCGATATGTGGTTAACCGGTTTCGACGTGCCCTGCCTGCACACCATGTATCTGGATAAACCGATGAAGGGGCACACCCTGATGCAGGCCATCGCGCGCGTGAACCGCGTCTATCCCGGCAAAGAGGGCGGTCTGGTGGTGGACTATTTGGGCATTGCCGCCGACCTGAAGGAAGCGCTGGCTTTCTATTCGGACGGCGGCGGCAAGGGCGACCCGGCCTTGATGCAGGAGCAGGCGGTGGAGCTGATGCGCGAAAAACTGGAAGTGGCGCAGGGCATTTTGCACGGCTTTGATTTCAGCGGGTATTTCGCAGCCGACACATCCGCCAAGCTGACCTATATCTTGAGAGCGGAAGATTTCATTCTGGGGCTGGAGGATGGCAAGAAACGCTTCGTGGATGCAGTGACCGCGCTGGCTAGGGCATTCGCGATCGCCATCCCGCATGCAGCAGCGCTGGCGGTTAAAGAGCGGGTGGCTTTCTTCCAGGCCGTCAAAGCGCGCCTGGTGAAATTCGACAGCCCGCTCGGCGGGCGCAGCGATGAAGAGATCGAGACCGCCGTGCGGCAGGTGATCGACCAAGCGCTGGTTTCTGAGCAGGTGGTGGATATCTTTGACGCAGCCGGGATCAAGAAGCCGGACATTTCCATTCTTTCGGAAGAATTTTTAATGGAGATCAAAGGCATGCAGCATCAGAACATCGCCCTGGAGACGCTGAAGCGGTTGCTGAACGATGAAATCAAAGCACGCGCCAGGAAGAACCTGGTGCAGAGCCATTCCTTGATGGAGATGCTAGAAGCATCTATACAGCGCTATCACAATAAGATCATCACGGCGGCGGAGGTGATCGAGGAACTGATCAAGCTCAGCCGCGAGATCAAGGAGATGGATAAGCAGCCTGCGGAAATGGGTCTAACGCAGGAAGAATTCGCCTTCTATAGCGCGGTGGCAAACAACAAAAGCGCGCGCGAACTGATGCAGAAGGAAACTTTGCGCGAGCTGGCGGTGGTGTTGTATGAAAAGGTGCGCAAGAATGCCAGCATTGACTGGACCATCCGTGAAGGTGCGCGCGCCAAGCTGCGCGTCCTCATCAAGCGCACCCTGCGCCAGTATGGCTATCCACCGGATATGGAGAAGCTGGCGACCGAAACGGTGCTGAAGCAGGCGGAATTGATCGCGGAGGAATTGGTGAGGGGAGAATAGGGGTATTGTGCGGTAGAAAACCAAAAGAAATAATTGGGAGGTAAAAATGGCATTATGGTTGGTCAGAGCAGGTTCTCATGGTGAACGCGTTAAATTTGATTTAGAAAATAAAGTGGCTGCGATCGGATGGGAGGAAATTGGGGATTTGTCACAATTCGCTTCACGGGAAGAAATTCTTGCTGAAATTACAGAAAAATACCCGGAGAAGAAACCCGCTACCCATAGCACCTGGGCATCTGAGTTGTTTTCTTTCTGCAAGAAAATGGAGGTTGGAGATTTTGTTGCGATGCCTTTGGGCGATCGAGCCTCAATTTTTATCGGGAAAATTAAAGGGGATTATCAATACAAAAGTGACAATCCGATAAATTCCCGGCATATCAGGGTGGTGGATTGGATTGATGAATATCCAAGGACTTCTTTTCGACAAGATATTCTCAACTCGCTCGGTTCCCTGCTTGCTGTTGGTAGGGTGCGGCGCGATTTTACAGATGACTTTATTACTGCTTTGATCTCAGGTCAGAATCCTCCATTAATCGATAATGAAGAAGTGATTGAAACAAGTGAATACGAAAACATCGAGCAGTCTGCCCGAGATCAGATCAGTAACTATATTCACAAAAACTTCCATGAACATGCACTTGAAAAGCTGGTTGGTGCTGTTCTTCAAGCCCAAGGTTATCAGGTTCGTGTTTCACCACTTGGGCCTGATGGTGGCGTAGATATTCTTGCGGGTAGTGGTCCTTTGGGTTTTGATCCCCCCAGATTGGCAGTTCAGGTTAAATCGGGTCAAACTCCAGTTGATGTGGATGTACTGCGTGCTTTTATGGGTGTGATAAACAGTTTTGGGGCGGAGCATGGCTTAATTGTTGCCTGGAGCGGATATCGTGGGACTGTGGAAAATGAAGCGGCAAAGGTTTTTTTCAAGATACGGCTTTGGGATGCGGATGATCTGGTAAAAAATATCCAGACAAATTATGATCTACTGCCTGAAGATATCCAAGCGGAATTACCTCTAAAAAAGATTTGGATTTTATTACCGGAAGAGGAGGAATAATCCATTTACAAACACAAACTAAAAAAAATGACCTGCGGATAATCCTTTGGACTATGATGCCGAATAGGTTGCCATGAATTCCGATATTCGAGATCCGGTGTTTCTGAATTTCCCAAGGTTCTTTGAGTGTTTAATTAAGGGGGAATGATGCCATTTAATCACCTACAAAAATTTTATTATGTGGATGAAGCTGGTGATGGCAATATTTTCGATAAAAAAGGTAGAGTATTAATCGGTCAGGAAGGATGCTCCAAATATTTCATTCTCGGCGTTTTGGATTTCAACAATATGGAAATACTTGCGAATGAATTGTCGGAATTGCATAGAAATCTACTCATGGACCCATATTTCAGTAAAGTGCCTTCTATGTTGCCATCAAACAGAAAGACATATTATTTCTTCCATGCGACAGATGACCTACCGGAAGTCCGACGTGAAGTTTTTTCTGTAATTCGAAAGTATGACCCGCGCTTTATGGCTGTTGTTCGCAATAAAGCTAGAGTTTTGGATTACATACAGCGGCGGACTAAACAGGACGCATACTATCACTATCATCCTAATGAATTGTATGATTTTATGGTTCGTATACTATTTAAGAATCTATTACATAAAGAGGATGAATACCACATCACATTCTCAAATCGTGGAAAACAGGATCGAACCCGATATTTAAAAGCGGCGTTAATGCGCACTCAGCACCGTTATGTGCAACAAACCCAAACAGCGAATGCTTCGATTTTGAATGTGTATCCTAAAAATTCGAGAAATTGTATCCCTTTACAAGTTGTTGATTATTTCCTGTGGTCTTTGCAGCGTTTCTACGAGAAGCATGAGGATCGTTACTTAAATTATGTATGGCCGTCAATCAAACTAGTACATGATCTTGATGATAATCGTAAAACAGATTACGGTTTTTACTATACACAAAAAAAGCCGCTGACTTTAGCGGCTTTAGATGATAACTCACCAGGGATATAGGAAATTTTCCGCCGAGGCAAAAAACTCACACGGCTTGGAGCCGAATTTCATCCTCTGGTAACATCAATATAGCATAAATTGTTAGAATGTCAATCAGGTTTTTGGCATAGTTTTCAATCAAAAAAAAAGCTGCATGGCAAGCATAGGTCTGCATTAGAATCGTATTGAAAAAAATTTGCGAAAAATATCAGCGACGAAGCAATCCCGGGATTCGTTATAAGGCAAGCATCCACTCAAGCAGGGAACTGAGATCGCCACGCCGTTTCACGGCTCGCGATGACATACTCAGGGTATCTTTTCGAGGAGCGCCAACGAATTTAGCCCCCATCATGTCATTGCGAGGAGCATAGCGACGAAGCAATCCCGGTTTTCGTTCAAAGGAATAGTGCGTACACCCCCATGCACCGCATCCCCCCTCATGTCATTGCGAGGAGCGTAAGCGACGAAGCAATCTCGGTTTTCGTTCAAAGGAATAGTGCGTACACCCCCATGCGCTGCATCCCCCCTCATGTCATTGCGAGGAGCGTTACCTCCCCCTCATGTCATTGCGAGGAGCGCAGCGACGAAGCAATCTCGGTTTTCCTAGATAAGCAAACATCCGCGCAATTAAGAAACTCGGATCGCCGCGCCTTTTCACGGCTCGCGATGACATGCTTGTGATGAGTATAGAAATTTATGAATGACACTCCTCATACCTCAAGCCCCATCTCCCGCGCCACCTGCCCCACCGCGTTGATGATCATCTCCTTCTCCATCTCCGCCCGGCTCGGCATCTTCCCTCCCCGTCCTGCCATCCCCGCCATTCGCAGCACGCTCATCGCCGCCTGCAGTTGTGTCTTCTCGTCCCCGCTCTCCAGCGCCCGCCCCACCACCTCCAGCGCCCGTTCCACCAGGCTGTTCAGTTGGTCCTGGTTCTTCTCCATCACCGCCTGCCGCTTGAGCATCAGTAGGTAGCGAAACTCCGTGTCGTGGTTGCGCCAGGTGTTCACCAGCTGCCGCGTCACTCCAATCCTGCGTGCGATCTCCTTATCCGAAAAGCCCCTCACCGCCAGCTCGACCGCCTGGTATTGTTTGTCGCTGAGTTCAATCTCTCCCGGTTTCAATTCGTCCATTATCTTTCCTTATCAATTTGCCTTTTAATATAGAACATTTTTGCTAATTTTTCAATCCCCAATATTTCCGGTTTTTTTGTAAAAAGGGGTTCTTTTTGGTTTTTTTAACATTCGTTCCTTAGGAACGAATCCATTCGTTTTCAAAAACTGTCGGTTTTTGTCCGAAACGAATCCCCCAGCGCCGCATCCCTCCATGTCCTTGTGAGGAACATTACCTCCCCCCCTATGTCCTTGCGAGGAACGTTACCTCCCCCTCATGTCATTGCTAACTGCGCCAGCGATCAACCCCCACATGTCATTGCGAGGAGCGCCAGCGACGAAGCAATCTCGGGTTTAATTGTCATACATCCTCGCAAGCAGGGAACTGAGATCGCCACGCCATGCTCCACCTGTCTCGCGATGACAGATTCCAGAAGCACTGATCATATATTTTCCGATAAATCCATCCAATCCGGATTCAAGCTATTGATTAACTCGATTTTTCTCTGTCTAGATCCTCCCTTGATCTGCTTCTCTCGAAGAATAGCTGCATTTATATCCGTAGTCACTTCATAATAAACAAGTTTTTGAAGCTTGTACTTAGTGGTAAAGCCTGAACCGGAATTGTTCTTGTGCTCATAAATCCTGCGGTGTATGTTATTGGTAACACCGGTATACAATGTGGTATTGCTTTTATTAGTCATGATATACACGCAATATTCTTTCAATGTCATGATCATTAATTATAGGTTGTTTCAAAGATCTCGATGTCATACCCCTCATGTCTTTGCGAGGAGCGCCAGCGACGAAGCAATCTCGGGCTTCATTGGTAAGCAAACATCCACGCAAGCGGTGAACTGAGATCGCCGCGCCGTTTCACGGCTCGCGATGACATACTCAGGGTGTCTTTGCGAGCAACGCCAGCGAATCTACTCTCAATCATGTCATTGCGAGGAGCGTTACCTCCCCCATCATGTCATTGCACGGAGCATCAGTAAATACCCCCTTAATGTCTTTGCGAGGAGCGATAGCGACGAATCAATCTCGGGTTTCGTTGGTGGGCTCTCTTATATGCAGGGGTGGCGGATTAGCTTGTTTTTTTCGGCGATTCCTGGGGTAAAATGGTCAGGTTTGGAAAATCTATGCACATGACCACGAAAAACTCCGCGCATGCCCGATAAAACTTTCTGCGTGCACGGTCACTTCTACCAGCCGCCGCGCCTGGACCCGCTGACGGGCGAGATCCCGCAGGAGTACGGGGCTGAACCCTATTCCAACTGGACCGAAAAGATCTATCAGACCTGCTACCTGCCCAACGCGCAGGCTGGCAACTTTGAAAAGATCAGCTTTAACCTCGGGCCGACCCTCAGCGGCTGGATGGAGCAGCAGCACCCCGAAACGCTGCGCGCGATCGCCCGCCAGGAGAACGCCTTCCAGCAGCGCCTGGGGGTGAGCAACGCCATGGCGCAGCCCTACTTTCACATTATCCTGCCGCTGGCAAACCCGCGCGATCAGCGCACGCTGGTGCGCTGGGGGCTGCAGGATTTCGAGCGCCTGTTCGGGCACCTGCCGCAGGGCATGTGGCTGCCGGAGACGGCGGTGGACCTGCAGTCGCTGGACGCGCTGGCGGAAGCTGGCTTAGATTTCACCATCCTGGCGCCCTGGCAGGCGCAGCAGCCCGACCTGGATATCACGCAGCCCTACCGCGTGCGGACCTCCAGCGGGCACAGCATCGCCGTTTTCTTTTACAACAGCTTTCTGTCAGGCGAGATCAGCTTCAACCCGGCCGCCAGCGAGAACGCCGAGCGTTTCGTGAGCGAGTGGCTGCTGCCGCAGATGGCGCACATGCCGCGCGCGGGGGCGCAGTTCTTTTTGGCGGCTTCGGATGGCGAGCTGTACGGGCATCACCAGCCCCAGCGCGACATGTTCCTGGCGCACCTGCTGGACGGCGCGGTGGACGCGGCCGGCATCCGGCGCTCCTGGCCGGCGCTGTGGCTGCGCCAGCATCCTGAAATGAAAAAGACGCGCATCCTGGAGAACACCTCCTGGAGCTGCTTGCATGGTATCGAACGCTGGCGGGATGTGTGCGGGGACGCGCCCAGCGCCACCTGGAAAAAACCGCTGCGCGAGTTCCTGGAAGGCTTGTGCCTGGCGATCGATGCGGTCTATGAGGAAATCGGCTCAGGCTTGGTGCCAGACCCATGGGCGCTGCGCGACGATTACGCACGGGTGCTGGCGCGGCAGGTTTCAGCCGAGGAGTTCGTGCGCTCGCACGCCCAGCGCAGCCTTTCCACCGAAGAGATTGCGCTGCTCAAGAACCTGCTGGCGGCGCAGCACGAAAGGCTGCGCATGCTCTCTTCGGACGCGTGGTTCTTTTATGATTTAGACCGCATCGAGCCGCTCAACGCACTCAAGTACGCCGCGCACGCGGTGCACCTGATGCGGCTGGCGTGCGGGCGCAAACTGAGCCAGCCGCTGCTGCCCATCCTCAGCCAAGCGCACAGCCGGCTCTCCGGGCTGCACGGCGACATGGCTTTTTTGAGCTATCTGACGCGCTTCGAGCTGCATTACGCCTGAGAATCTTTCAATATCCTTCCCGTTTTTCGTCCAGCCCCCTTCCAACCTTTACACGTATTGAATTTTCCAATTCATAATCGTATAATTTATTCTATCTTTAACATTTCCGTGGATTCCGTCCATTAATTTTCTCCAGCAGATGTTGGAAGAATGCGAATCCAGGGAGTGCGGTAACGGATTGGTGTGGAGGGAAGATGAAATGCAAGCATTGCGGTTTTGAGAATCGTGCGGGGGTGAAATTCTGCGAGGAGTGCGGCCAACCTTTGAAAACCCAGGCGGGTATGCTCTGCCCGCAGTGCGGTTTCAAGAACCGCGCCGGGGTGAAATTCTGCGAGGAATGCGGGGCAACCTTATCCGCCAAAGGCCGGGCGCGAGCGGCAGAGGCGATGCCTGCGGCGGAGAGCATACAGGCTCCAACCCCCATCATTGTGAATGCCCAGGCGCAGGGTAAAAAGCGACGCTTGAACCTGCTGTGGCTGCTGCTGCTCCTGCTGCTGCTGGTGACTTGCTGCTGCTGCCTGCTGAGCTATGAGGTGGTGCGAGCGCCGGATTTCATCGAACCGCTGCTGGAACCAGTGCTGGATCCGCTGCGCAAGGTGCTGCCGCAAATACCCTTCCCTCCCTTTAACGATGAGAACGGAAAGGATGGCAGAGGTCAAAAACAACAGACCTGCGAGGATTTCCGCGATCAGCTCAAAGCGGCTGATCCTGGGCAGGAAACCATATGCTATACAACAAGAAACGAGTGCTACACGGATGTCGTTGGTTTGGGCGATCTGGAAGACATACAGGTCAGCTATCAGTGGGATCAGGAAAACAAACGAACAGCCACCTGTGAAGAAAGGGGCGACAATGTTCTGCGCTGCTACTTCCCCAGAAACACCCAATCCGACCGGGTGGACTATTGGATCGCTTTGGAGGATTGCGAAGAGGAATTGGGTTATTCGGATGGCTGGTTGGAAGATCAAGATGAGGGAGAATTCCCAGAGCCGCCGGAACCTCCGCTCTCGCAATCATCAGGCACCTGCTGCCAGCAAGTGGAAGCGAAAAGCGTAAAGTATTTCCGCGACCCGCCAGAAATTGGTCCCTTGTTCCTGGGCTTCGACCTGGTATGCGACCAGCCCTGGCAGGTCGGCGATGACTGCGCCGAATGGGAAGCCTGGGTGGGCGCTGAGCGCGATATCTTCTGGACTTCCGGCTCCTGCTGCCCTGACGCGGAAAATCCCAATCGGCTCAACTGCGAAGGCGGCATTGATAACCAAAAGAAGAGCATGACAAAGATCGAAATGAGCTATGGCGACTGCAGCTGGGAGGTCGAATTCCAATCGCCCTATTACGCGCCGGTGGAAGAGGAAGAGGACGATGGCTGCCCGCCGGGAGAATCCATGTGCGACGGCAGCTGCTGCACGGATGGCCACTGCAGCTGCAGCGGCGGCAGCTGCGGCTGCTTCTAACCGGATGATTTCTAAATAACAACAAGGAGAATGCTATGTATTGCCCGAATTGCGGTGAGACCATACCTGATAACGCCCGCGTGTGCGGTTTTTGCGGTTACCGCCTGGGCGCCAGGCGTCAAAAACCCCCTCAACAGGCAGCCTCGCCAGTGCAGCCGATCATCGTGCAGACGCATTCCGGCGGGGGCATCTTTTCCAGCTGCATGGGGACGCTGAATTTCGCGCTGGGAGCGCTGGTGGTGGGGCTGATAACGATCATGGTTTTAGTGCTGCTGTGCGTCATTCACCTGCCCGCCGATTTTCCCCTGATCGACCCGCCCGCCCCGCTGCAGAACTTGTGGCAGCGCGCGCGGGATTGGCAGGCTGAAAGCTGCGATTTGCCGAGGGAGGTAAATCCCGTTCCCGTCAAACCGGAGCCGAAGGATCAAGACGAACCTAAAGAGCCGAAAGAACAGCCAGAAGAAGAGCCGCAAGAACCAATCGAGGAGAATGCCTGCATCCAGGCGGACACGCAGGCAGCCTGCGAAGCCGCCGGCGGGCAGTGGCAGCACATTTTCGTCGATCCCGGCCCGAGCTTCGATACCTGCATCTGCCCGGGTGTGAACCCGTTCGAATAGAACGCCATTCTTAGAGATAAAACATGACAATTTTTCTTAAAAAAGAGTTATTTGGGAGGTGGATATGAAATGCCCGAATTGTCATAAGGAAGTGCCCGATAGCGCCAAGGTGTGCGGTTATTGCGGCACGCGTCTGACGAAACCGGCTGAAGAATTGAAGGCAGCCAAGAAAAAAGAAACCAAACCAAAAGCTGCGCAAAAACAAGATATTTTTGAAAAGAAGCCTGAGGCAATAGAAAAGAGCAAGAAAAAAATTGCCGCTGCGGAAGCGCCCTTGGATAAATCCCAAGCCAAGCGCACACCCCTGCCTGCCCGCGCACTACCAATAACTATTGCTTTGATCGTTCTCCTGGCCATTGCGGCATATTTCTTATTCTTTTCGCCATTTGGGCAGGGAGAAGCCATCGCCGTAGCCGGCAGATGGATAGGGGAAATTCATTCCACCGAGGGGGAGTCTTTTTCTGCCACCCTTGAACTTGAGATCGATAAGCACTGTTCCATTGGTGATATATGCGGATCCTATAGAATCATTGACGGCCAATTCCACGGTGATTTGGAGCTTGTATCTATTGAGGGAAGCAAGTACAAATTCAAGGAGCATGAAAAAGGAGCAGGATCATCGGAAGGAATTGGGTATGAAACCCTTAATCTAACCGGCGAAGCGCTCTATTACCGCTACGAACAAACCCAATCATCTGGAGAAATCATCCGTTCGGCAGGCAAACTGTATCATAAATAAACATATTTGAGGAGAATTTCCTGGGAGAAAAACCTATGAAATGCCCAAATTGTTCGAAGGAAGTACCTGATAACGCCAAGGTGTGCGGTTATTGCGGCACACGTTTGGTGAAATTGGCTGAAGAATTGAAGACAGCCAAGAAAAAAGAAGCTAAACCAAAAGCTGCGCAAAAACAAACCGTTTCTGAAAAGAAGCCTGAGGCGATAGAAAAGAGCAAGAAAAAAATTGCCGCTGCGGAAGCGCCATCGGAGAAATCCCAAGCCAAGCGCACGCCCCTGTCTGCAATAATCGCTGTGATCGTTCTCCTGGCTGTTGCAGCATACTTGTTTTTTTTCACGTCGGTTTTCAGGGGAGAGCCGACTTATATCCCCTGGCAGTGTGAGCGCGAATATGCCCAAACAGATGCTGAGATCATCCTCTACTATACCTGGACAACTTTGGAAAAAGAACAGATCGCTGAATATTTTCGTGTTGCGGATCATAGTGTATCCATCAATTACGCACCTGCAAAAATCAAATCGAAAGGGTTCGGGAAAATCGAGCAGGATGAGCAGGGATTCTTTAAGCAAATGTATTGGATGAAACTCGGCAAGTTCCAGCCTGGTCAATATCGCATCCATACTTTTACAAATATCAGAGAAGCGGTCTTTGACGGCTGGGATTGGTTTGGGCCAGGCAGCGAATGGCCGACTTTTGATAACGAATGTTTGCTTATCGTTGAGGAATGAGATGACAAATGCTATCCGAAAGTGTATTCGCTTGAAGTTGAATTTCAACAATCGTCCCACCTAATATATAGACGGAAGCTGCCATATCTCCAACGCGACTTGGAATTATAGCGCTGGAATAAACCAAGCAGAGATCAGTTAAAAATACTTAGATAAAGCAGACTGATTCTTCTTCTTAAAATTGCCCGTAGGTTCTTGAGAAATTATTTGCCGATCACCAGGCAGGTTCCCACCAGACCGGCGCCGGTATGCACCGATAAGCCGGGGTTGATATCCACCAGGGGCAAATCGGAGGGGCAGTCCAATTCAGAAGCAAGCATGCGCTGGAACTTCAGCGCGGAGGATTCATCATTCACGTGCAGGATGCAAGCGCGTTCCATTCTGCGCCCAGCCAGTTTAATTTTGACCAGTTCGATCATGCGCTGCCAGGACTTGGTGCGCGTGCGGATCTTTTCCAGCATATCCAGTTTGCCATTCTGCACCGATAAAATGGGTTTGATATCCAACATGCCCGCCATGCCCGCCGCCACATGGCTGACGCGGCCGCTCATAGACAGGTATTTCAAAGTGGAGAGCGCACCATACAGCAGGGTTCTTTCCTTGATCTCCTGCGCCGTCTGGATGACCTGCTCAACCTCAGCGCTCGCTTGAGCTGCCTCAGCCGCCGCCAGCACCATGTAGCCCTGCGCCATGGAAAGCGTGCCGCTGTCGATCACGCGGATGTCGTATTCCGGCATGTTTTGCGCGGCAAGCTGGGCGGACTTGATGGTGGCACTCATCTCGGCGCTGATGGAAAAATAGACCAGCGTGCGCGGTTTTTCCTGCTGGAAGACTTTTCGGAAGTATTCTTCAAAAACTCCCGGCGTGGGCGCAGCTGTGGTGGGCAGCTTGCCGCGCTTATCAATTTGTTCAAACAATTGCGCGTTCTTCAAGGTATGGTCTGTGCCGGTCAGTTCATCTCCAAAATGAATAGAGATCGGCACCTGCAGGATGTTGAATCCGGCAGCCATATCCAGCGGAAGGCTCGAATCGGTATCGGTAATGACGGCTACTTTAGGCATGTATCATCCTTATTGTTTTCTTGTTGAATATTAACACATTTTGCGAACAAGGGATGTTTTGGATGTAAAAATTACTTACTCAAAGGAAAAATAATTTGATTCTTCTTGCTGCAACAAAATGAACGTTGGGTATAATGAGCAGAAATTATGAATTGGTTTTTTACCAAAGGTTTTTAGAAGAATACTCGCAGGAAGAGGTAACTAAGAAGATTTATGGTTGACAAGAAGCGACTCTATCTATTTCTAGCTCTGGCATTTGGCATCTCCTGGCTGAGTGCACTGGCGATCAGCTTGACGGGCGGTTTGGAGAACAGCCCTGAAATTCTGCCCGGCAGCGGCATCACATTGGCATTGATCCTGCTCTCGAGCGTGTATATGTGGGGGCCTGCCGCAGCGCACATCCTCACGCGCCTGCTCACGCGTGAAGGCTGGCAGGGTAATCTGCTGGCACTGAAAATCCGGACGGCCTGGCCGTTCTACCTGACAGGCTGGTTTGGTCCCGGCATCATGACGATCGTGGGTATTCTGCTCTTTTTCCTTGCCTTTCCACACACGTACGATGCCGGATTCACAACTTTGCAGGAACAATTGCGCGCAAGCGGGAACCAAGTTTTCCTCGATAATCCGGGCAGCCTGGTCATCCAGCAAACCATGATGGCGTTGATCATCTCTCCACTGCTCAACCTAGCGGCGACTTTTGGCGAAGAATTTGGCTGGCGGGGTTACCTGCTGCCCAAACTCAACGTCTTAGGCAAGCGCAAAGCCCTGCTGATCAGCAGCCTGATCTGGGGTGTGTGGCACTGGCCCGTGATCGCCATGGGGCACAATTATGGGCTGTCATACGCGGGCTTTCCCTGGCTAGGTTTGCTGGCAACCGTATGGGTTATGCTTTCCTTCGGCATTTTTATCGGATGGCTGTCACAGCGAGCAGAGAGCGTATGGCCGGCTGTGATCGCGCACGGCGCCCTGAATGGAATTGCCGCGTTAGGTCTTCTCTTTGTGCTGGAACCATTCCCTGTTCTGCTTGGTCCCACTCCTGCCGGCATCCTGAGCTGCCTGCCATTCACGCTGGTTTCAGGCATGCTGCTGCTGCGAACCAAAGAGTAGCGTTATCTCTACGCAGCCGACCTATTCTTCAGTAAATAATCTAAGAACTGTGCCGGACCTTCCCGTTCATTGGAAGGCACCAGCATATCTGCTATGGCTTTGATGTGGGTTGAGGCATTGGCTACCGCAATGCCCATACCCGCAATGGAAAGCATGCCGGCATCATTATTGCCGTCGCCAAAAGCCAAGACCTGCGCTGGCTCAACACCCAAATATGCGCACAATCTCAACATCGCGTTTCCCTTGGAAACACCTTTGGCGGTCATATCCATAATAGCCGGCAGAGTCTGGCAGAACTCTATGGAATTTTCCAGATTTTTTCGCAGCTGCGCTTCCAGGTCAAAAAGATGCTGCCGCGATTGGCAATCCACGACCATGCACTTATGGGCTTGCGGCAAGCGAGCCCACATAGTCTGCCAATCACCCACCTCGCGCATGTCAAGCGATCCCAGACTTTGCAGTAAAGCCAAGTTTTCGGTCATGGTTTTAATATAGACATCATCGTTGAGATAGACAACCAAATCATGCTGGTTGCGCTCGCAAATGTCAATAATGGACTGCAGCGCCGGCCAACGCAGAAGCGTTTTCTCGATGATCTCACCCTGCCTGGTTTTGATCAGCGCTCCGTTGGCAAGGATAATAGGATAGTCGATTTGCAATGCATCGGCAATATCCTGGGCAGCATCCCAGTTCTTTCCGGTAGCAAAGGTGACCATGATTTGCCGATCCCGGCATGCTTTTAGAACAGCTTTGGTCCGCTCTCCCAAATTGTGCTCTGAATTTAATATTGTGAAATCCAGGTCAAAAATGATCAACCGTATTTGATCCAAACAGATGGATGAATTCATAAAAAAATAACCTGTCTCCTACAGACAGGCTATTTTACCCTCACAAATGGAAATCGCAAAGTTCAGCGCGCAACTGCCTCGACCAAAGTCACCTGGGACACCAAACGGGCGTCCTGACGCAGCACTTCTACTTCAATCACATCACCCGGCTGGAAAGTAAACAAGGCATTTAAAAACTGCGTGTTTTCATCCAGCGCTTCTTCTCCCATGCGCACGATAATATCACCCACCTGCAAATCAGCGCGAGCCGCCGGGGAGTTGGCACCCACTCGGGTAATATAGGCGCCCCATTCCACGGGCAGTTCATAGCGGCGGGCGATTGATGGATTGATCGGCTGTACCGTCACGCCTAAATAGGGGCGAGCGAAATAACCTTGATCAATGATCTGCTGGCTGATCAGCAAAGCGATATTGGAAGGAATCGCAAACCCCAAACCTTCCGCGCTGGCAGAGGTGCCGCTGCCGCGCACAACCGCCGTATTGATGCCCACCACTTCACCCGCCAGATTGACCAAGGGACCACCCGAATTGCCGCTGTTAATGGCAGCGTCGGTTTGAATGAGGTTCTCCATCTCATATCCACTACCGGTATCCAGGGTGCGTCCTGTAGCGCTGACTACTCCCACGGTGACGCTGTTGCGGAAGTCACCCAGCGGCGAGCCAATAGCGATAACGGTTTCGCCTGGTTTGAGGTTATCGGAATCACCCAAAATTGCCTCCCCCGGCATTTCCCCTTGCACTTTTAGCACTGCCAGATCAGCATATTTTTCTGTATTTACGACCTGAGCCTGCAGCTCGGTGCCATCGCTGAGAACAACCGATACGCTGTTGGTTCCCTCAACCACATGATTATTGGTAATAATGTAACCATTTGCCGTAATGATAAAACCACTGCCGCTTACCTGCTGATCGCCAGAATAGCCAAAAAACGTCATTTGCCCTGGGGTTTGCCCGATCACGGTGACAACCGCCGGTTCCACACGCTCCACCACCTGCGTAATGGTGGTGCTGATCTCACTCGAAGAAATAGAAATCACATTGGTTGAGGGGCTGGATGCATCCGCCGGTTGCTGCACAGCCATCTGCGCATTGTTATCGCGAGTGCTCGCCAAAGATACTCCAAGGAAGGCACCCAAAATAGCACTGCCAAACACCAAGATGACCAGAATGATAAATACAGTTACTTTTTTCATCCCATTTCTCCATTAGGAAATAATTTACATTTAATATCAAGCACTGCCTGTAAGAAGTTTGTAAAAACCCACCCGGTAAAATCTTTTCTTGTAAGGAATATTGCATCTGTCCACAGAATGCTCTATAACAGAGAAATTTCCGCTCGCAGCCATTCGATGAGCACCTGCATGCGCTCATGATGCGAGCCTTTCCAATAAATTTTTCCGCATTGCTCGCAGCGGGAGAAATCATTAAAATACTTGCGCGTTCCCGGTTCCAGCAGATGCAGGATTTCAGCCTTATCCACCGGCTGCAGCGATCCATTACAGGCAATACAGCGCGTGAAGGGTTTTATTTGGGAAAGCAAGTCAAAACGCCGCATTACAGCTAAAAGCTGCTGGCGGGAATCGCGCGTCAACAAACAGTACCCGCGCGTGACCATGCGTCGCTTGAGCAGCCCGCGGTCGCGCGTCAATAATATCCGTTCTTGGCTGGCAGATTTTTCCGCCAAATCTTCATCGGCGCATTCATTTTGGTATAGCGCGTCAAAACCCAACATGCGCAAATACGCCGCCAGACGCCCCAAATGCCCATCCAACACGAAGCGTGCGACGCGTAGCGGCTGCGGTCTTAAACGCAGAAGGGGAGTTATATCGAGACTTTCAAAGACCGGATAGACTGAAACCACATCCTGCGTCTTGACCAGATAGTTGAAATCGACCGAACAGCCATTCACCAGCACAAGATCAACTTCGGTATGCGGCACACCGCAGGATTCGATCAGATGCTTGACGCTTTGCCGTCCTTTGAATTCAACTTGCTGCGCGGAAAAGCGCTTGTTATAGGGCAAGAATTCATTCAATTCTGCATAGAAGCGAAAAGTGGCTTTCATTGGATCACTATTCTTACAGCATCCATTATACAGAACTGTCACATGATTGAATCTGGCAGGAATCGGCTATAAACTTCTTGATTGGCTATTTGCCCCTTCAACCTATGAGAATAGCATCCTATCAGGCGTCCTCTGCTTGGGTTTTGATCATGTTCAACAAGGCGCGTGCGGATTGCTGCGGTCCTGCTATCTCCTGACCCGGGATGCCCAGCATGGTGCGCAGTTGCCCAACGAAAATTCCTTTTTCAAACATGGCTTGAAAATATTGCTGTGAAAGTTTTTCATGCAGCTCGCGATACTGAGGAGGTCCAAAGATATTGGCAAAATAATTCTCCACCAAACCACTTGAAGTGGTGGTGCCCTTGCTCATCACAGCTCCGCGCCGAAAGACTTCCAATGCCATTTCAGGTGAATGGAATTGTTCGATCACTGCATGCTGTTCATCAACCGCTTCATAGTTGTTGGCATACAGCAGACAATCGATTGGGCTGCCCTCAATCACATATTCATATCGCGTGACGGGCATGACCACGCGCGCATTTACCTGGTCGGGGTTCATAATAATCGTGCGGTCTATCTGTCCTAAGGCATAACCGGATTGCAGGTCATCCAAACGGACAAAAGCGCCCACTTCAGTACCGGTGCCATGCACCTGCCCCTTGGCATTGATAGAGATCGAACCCATATCATCTGCCACAACTACCAAATCTTCGATATCTTCTCCCGCAATCACGCGCAGCGCTTCAATCGATTCGGATTTACCCGCCCCGCTGTCACCTAAGATCACCACGGAATAGGGTTTTTTATTGCGCATGGTGATTTGCACCATGGCGCCATGGAAAGGCATGTAACCGGCTTTCATCTGAAGGATGTTGTGCAGGGTTAAGATCATTTTCTTGAGATAACCGAAATAGGCATACTCATTCTTCATAGGAACAGCCGCAACCATGATCTGGTTCTGCTCATCATCAAAGAAAACTGTCTCATTGCCCTTTTCGGATAAGGCAAATTCGTCTGGCACTCCATATAAATACACAGCGTCTGGTTTACGCTTTAGATCATTTTCATCAGCCAAATCAAACAAGTTAGAAAGAGAAAAACCCAGCTCGAAAAAATTCAAGGGAAAATAAATATTGATCAGCAACGGTCCCACGCGCGCCGGATAGCACAACCATTCACGCGGATTCAACTTCAACCCCTGCAGCGGATTGCGATTAATGCGCGCAAACACTCCCTGGCGCTTGTTATTAGGGGTATTGAAGATCATGGGCGGGTAGATCATGACCTGACGAATGACAAAAATCTTATTCAGGATCTCAAAACTTTCATCAGGGTAATTCAGTTTCGCGGGCAGAGCAATCGCACCCACCTCCGCGCCTGCGCTGACCTGCCGGTAGATCTTGGGATGGTTGCCGGTGATGTTTTCCTGAATATTGCGGTAAGTGCTGCGCACCAGATGCATCAGGCTTTCCACCATATCATTGAAGGTGCGATATGGCCGCTGATCCAGCCTATTGAAGACTGAATCACAGATCACCAAGCGGTGCATCTGACGCCAATAGTTATAAAACTGCTCCACAAATTCATTCAACAGTAAAAGGTCTTTAAAGAAAACAGATGACCCATCCACCAACCGCATCACTTTTTCAGCCGAAAGAGAATTTAAGTAATACAGCGTTTCCCGCAGATGCTTTGCGTCAGCTTCGGAGTAATCTTTCTTTCCAAAGACATTCAGCAGCTTAGATTGTTTTCTTTTTAGAGTTTCCAGATAAGCGTGGTAAAAGAACTCGAACGGTTCGCTCTTAATTAGTTCCTCGGCGCTGTTGCATACACGATTACTTACCCGCAGTATAAATTTGTCTTTATAAAAATGATAAGAACCATTTTCCATAATCTGTTGTCCTCAATTACTTAGTGTACGATCGAGAAGTATGCTGATTTATAACATGATAATTTCATTCTTTCCATTTTTTGTGCCACACGCCTTTTTTTAAATCGATGCAGGGATCACAGATAGAT
>Ga0209164_1002714_pt1 | contig 18031 bp, 16 predicted proteins | sample MTBNYHSulfiMetaG_FD_187458 | JGI IMG/M metagenome (GOLD analysis project Ga0209164, IMG submission 187458) | Enrichment culture microbial communities from rom New York Harbor, USA that are MTBE-degrading - MTBE-NYH (New York Harbor Sulfidogenic)... | ecosystem: Environmental > Aquatic > Marine >...
TGTCAATGTGGGGAAGCCGAAGTTGTCTATGACCCTCCGGAAAAGCTCTTGCATGAATTTGAAGAAACGGAATTCCATTTATCACCGCTCATGTATTTTAAGCCCAGGGCATCGCATACAAGCTGAGGCGGACTGAGCCCGGTAATGCTTTATTTCCGGCTCGAAGTTTGAGAGCTTCGGCCATCCTGCGAAAAAAGTATCCCCATTTTCAGGATTGGAAACCGGTCTGTTTCCTGAAATCATTCCGGATGAAAGCTTATGAGGGAACCTTGATGAAAATTCTACTCGTTCAACCAAAATCCAGCGGCTTCATGGGCCAGATTTCCAGAAGCGGCAAGGCAGGGTTTGCAAGGGTTACGTTGACAACCCTGGCAGCCCTGAATCCCGCGGCGAATGAGGTACGCATCCATGATGCCCGCCTCAGCGAACCTGATTACCATGAGGACTGGGATCTCGTCGGGTTCACCGGGATGACCTGCGAAATTCCCCATGTGTACCGCATGGCAGATCTGTTTCGCAAACAGGGAAAGACCGTTGTCATCGGAGGTTATCATGCCTCAGCCCTGCCCGAGGAGGCCTTGGAGCACGCTGATTTCGTTGTTGTGGGGGAAGCCGAGGGGATTTGGCAGCAAATCCTGAAGGAAATGGGGAATGGGGGGCCGAAACAGAAAGTATATAAAAACAAGGCGCCTATAGCGATGTGCAACATGGCCATCCCCCGCCGCGATTTACTGGATCTGGAAATGTATTCGGTTCCAGCCACTATTCAGGCTACCCGGGGCTGCCCTTTCAATTGCGAATTCTGTACGGTTACGAAATTTTTCGGACGCAGTTACCGCACTCGTCCAATAGAGCAGGTTATTGCAGAAATTGAGGCCAGACCGGATAAGCTCTGGATGTTTCTGGACGACAACCTGGTCGGTGATCCCGCCTACGCCAAGTCCTTGTTAAAGGCGCTCATTCCTCTGAAGATCACCTGGGGCGCACAGACATCGTTCACCATCACAGAAGACCCTGAACTGATGGATCTTTACGCAGCCGCGGGGGGCCGCTATGCGTTTATCGGTTTTGAAAGCATAACCGCCAATACTCTGAATTCGATGCGCAAGCGTTTCAACAAGCCCGACAAATATGCGGAGGGAGTCCTGGAACTGCATCGACGCGGAATCACAATCATGGGCAGTTTCATTTTTGGCCTGGATGGGGATGATGTGAGCGTATTCAAGAGGACCGTAGACTTTGTAAATGCCGCAAAAATAGACATCCCTCTTTACAATATCCTGACGCCCTTTCCAGGAACCAAGCTCTATCAGAGAATGGAGGATGAAGGCCGCATTGTTGATCGCGACTGGGCCAATTACGATGTGTGCCACGCCGTCATTCAACCCAAAAACATGACTTCAAAAGAATTGCTGGACGGTTATTGCTGGGCAGTTCGGGAAACCTACAAACTATCGAATATCTTCCAGCGCATTGTTCGACTTCATAGAGGCTGGAAATGGCGCTTAGCGGCTTCCTACAGTTATATGCGGAAAGCCCACAAGTATTGCTCGTCTTCTGTTATTCCTGCAGGAAAGTATTCTGCAAGCCTCCTCCGTCAATGATCGCCAACAGAGGGTGACTTACATGCATTGGACCAAAGTCCAATATCTTTTTGGAATCCCTCCTGCTATATTTTCTCATGTCCTGGTGGTCTATCCGGTCTCGTTATGGGACATGGAGGGAAAATCGGGTGTGTGAGGGTGCGGTCAACCCAGCGGAGCGTAAGCTGAAACGGGGTTTTCGTCATGAGTGATGCAGCGGTTCATTTGGATGTGATCGGCGAAGAGATTCTGTTAGTCCATTTGAGAGGGAAATGGCAGATGGAGGCGGACGTGCCCTCCAAACAGACGATGACGGAACAACTGGCCCGACACCCTGCCGTCAAACGCGTGGTTTTTGACGCCACGGATCTCGGTCCATGGGACAGCAGCCTGCTGATCTTCTTTTTTGAGACCTCGAAACTGGCCGCTAAAAAAAGTATCCACGTCGAAAAGGACGGCCTCCCTGCAGGAGTTCGACAGTTAATCGACCTGGCGACAGCCGTGCCCAAGAAAGAAGATGCGAGGAAATCCGTCAGCCGTGCGGGATTTTTTGCCCGGGTGGGGTCGGACGTCACCGATTTTGCCAAATCCACCGGCGATCTCGTTACTTTTGTCGGCGAGGCGTTTGACGCTTTTGTGCGAATGATCACAGGCCGTGCCCGGTTCAGGGCATCGGACCTGTGGCTTTTTCTGCAGGAGGCAGGGGCTCAGGCCGTTCCCATTGTTTCCCTGATCAGCTTTTTGGTGGGGTTGATCCTGGCATTTGTCGGGGTCCTTCAGTTATCCATGTTCGGGGCCGAGGTGTATGTGGCAGACCTGGTGGGGATCGCCATGGTGCGGGAGATGGGGGCGATCATGACCGGCATCATCATGGCCGGCCGCACCGGCGCCGCCTATGCAGCCCAACTGGGGACCATGCAGGTCAATGAGGAGATTGACGCCCTTGAGACCCTGGCCATTTCCCCCATGGAATTCCTGGTCCTCCCTCGCATGGTGGCATTGGCTGTGATGATGCCTTTTCTGGTCCTGTACGCCAACCTGATGGGGATACTGGGGGGCGCCCTTGTGGCGGTGGGGATGTACGATATCAATATTTTGGTTTACCTAAACCGGACCAAGGCCGCCATCGGGCTCAATGATCTGTTTATCGGCCTTTTCATGGGTGCGGTTTTCGGCGTACTGGTGGCCCTGTCCGGGTGTCTGCGCGGCATACAGTGCGGTCGCAGCGCCTCCGCGGTGGGAGAGGCAGCCACTTCGGCCGTGGTGACAGGCATTGTCGCCATCATTATCGCCACCGCGTTGATTACGGTCCTTTGCAGTATCCTGGGCGTTTGATCTCGGAATGTGGAACTGATGGAAAACAAAGACCCTTGCATATCGGTGGTGGATCTCACCATGGCTTACGGGGATTTTGTGGTGATGCGGAATCTCAACTTCACCATCAACCATGGGGATATCTTTATCATCATGGGGGGAAGCGGCTGCGGGAAAAGTACCCTCCTGAGGCATATGATCGGCCTGAAACCGCCTGCCAGGGGGGAAATCCTTTATGGTGATTTCAATTTCTGGAAAGCGGAACCTGTCAAACGTCAGGAAATGATGCGACATGTGGGCGTCCTCTACCAGAGCGGGGCACTGTGGAGTTCCTTGACCCTGGCTGAAAATGTGGCCCTGCCACTCCAGCAATATACAAGGTTGAGCAAGGAGAAAATCAGGGAACAGGTCTCCCTGAAACTGGCCCTCGTCGCGCTCTCCGGATTCGAAGATTTTTATCCCTCGGAAATCAGCGGGGGCATGCGCAAGCGGGCCGGTCTTGCGCGGGCCATGGCCCTGGACCCGGAGATTCTTTTTTTTGACGAGCCGTCAGCAGGCCTTGACCCGGTGAGCGCCAAACGGCTGGATGACTTGATCCTTCAGCTTAGGGACAGTCTCGATGCCACCGTGGTGGTGGTGACCCATGAACTGGCCAGCATCTTTGCCATCGGCAGCAATTCCGTGTTCCTGGACCCTGAAAGCCGCACCATGATCGCTTCCGGCGATCCCAAAAAGCTCCTGGCGGAAGACCACGATCCGAGGATTCAGACGTTTTTGAGGCGGGGAGAGACGGAAGAGGATTAAGCATAGATTCTCTGAAAAGGACGAACGTCCAATCCCGCTTGCCGGCGGGAAACATCGAACGTCCAACATCGAACGCCCAACGTTGAATAGATGGGGAATGAGTATCGAGGTTCATACGCAGGGGGTCGATGTGACCCAATTAGGGCTTTTACGAGAATTGGCGGCATGAGGGGGGTGAGAACAGATGGCAAAACAGGTGAGTAAAACCGTTATCGGCGTCTTTGTAATCAGTTCCATTGCCATGTTAGTTGCGGGCGTGATTATTTTCGGCAGTGGCGACATGTTTAAAAAGACAATGAAGTTTGTCATGTTTTTTGAAGACTCGGTCAAAGGTCTCAGTGTGGGCGCCCCGGTCATCTGGCACGGCGTGGAGGTCGGTTCCGTAAGCAGCGTCGTGTTAAAGGCCAACACGAAAAAACTCACTGTAGATGTCCCCGTTGTCATCGAAGTGGACCCCAGTCGCATGGAGATTGAAGGGGAAAGGATCAACAAACCATCCGAAAATATGAGGCTTTTAATCGCGAAGGGTTTGCGGGCCCGATTGGCGCTTCAGAGCTTCGTGACCGGTTCCTCCATGATTGAAATCGAATTTTTTCCGGACACTCCCATACGGTTGACCGGTCTCGATACCCGGTATCCTGAGATTCCCACCGTCAGGTCGCCCATGGACAAGCTGGCCCAAAAACTGGAGGATCTGCCCATCGAAAAAATTGCAGGAAAACTGGTCGACATCCTGGATAACCTCGACAAGTTGCTCGGAGACCCAGAGATCAAGGAGATTCGGCACAATCTGAATACGGCCAGTCGGAAGCTCGATCAGTTGATTGGAAATGCAGACAAGCTGGTTCTCGAGACGGGCGGCCGGGTGAACCAGATATCAGACAGCTTGCAGACAACCCTCGCGGATGGGCGGACACTGATGAAAGACGCATCAAAGGACCTGGAGGGGGTATCTTCCGATGCCAGAAAACTCCTGCAAGACGCTGACGTTGGGATTAGACCCCTGCTGAAAGACATCCAGGCTGCCCTGGTTTCCGCGAAAAAGGCGATGGATGGGGCAACAAATACACTGGTTCATGTGGATGGTCTGGTTGGCGAGCGTTCAGATACCCGCCAGAAACTGAATCGTACCCTGGATGAGTTTTCGGCGGCAGCCAAATCACTTAAATCGTTGATGGATTATCTGGAGCGACACCCGGAGTCGTTACTGAAGGGAAAAGGAGGCGCAAGATGATGAAAAGAATAGGGTTTCGGAGTGTATGTTCGGGTTGGCTACTTCTGTGCGTTGTCGGGATGCTGCTGGCCGGGTGTACAGGCACCAGCGGGCCTGCAACGTTTTACCTGCTACGTTCCACGGAGGACGCTTCCCGGGGCAGCATATCGACTGTGGAAGGCTCAAAGAACCTATCCATTCTTGTGGGGCCCATTACGCTGCCTGACTACCTGGATCGTACCCAAATTGTTACGGTGGCAGGGGAACATGTGCTGGCGCTGGATGAGTTCAGCCGCTGGGCGGAATCGCTGCAGGAAGGCTTCTACAGGGTCTTGCTGGAAGATCTCTCTTCGCTCTTAAACACTCCCGAGGTGTACGGGCATGATCAAAGTGGATCCATCTCTGCAGATTATCAGGTCATTATCGACGTCACCCGTTTTGATGCCGTGCCCGGAGGAAATGCCGTTTTAACCGCCTTCTGGTCGGTCAGCAGCAAGGAGGGCAACGTCCCCGGCATCAGGCGTAAATCCGTTTTTCGTGCCCCGGTTTCAGGCGCCGGCTTTGGTGGGGTCGTGGCAGCCCAGAATCAAACATTAACCACGCTCAGCCGGGAAATTGCCTCGGCTATCCAGTCATTGCAGCGATGACTTTCTGGGTCCGCGATGTTTTTCAAAACCCGGCTCAGCGCTGTCCTGAAGGGGGCTTTAATGGCATTCGTGATGTATCTACATTCTGGCCTCACGGCAGCTTCCGGGCTCTTCCCTGAATTCACCTCAAATCGACTGCTCTCGAATTGAAGCACCAGCAAACCGGGAAATCCGGCCTGTTTACCAATATCCTGCGCTGACGAGCTAACCCCTGAGCGCCTGGTTGAGCCTTCGGGTGACATTCAGGAAGGCGCTGCTTTCCCTTTCCCGGGGCCTTGGCAGACCCACCTGGACTTCTTCACGGATGCGACCGGGGTTCTTGTCCATGAGGAGAATTCGATCCGCCAGGACCACGGCTTCATTCACGTCGTGGGTCACAAAAAGAATGGTGTGGGACAGCTCTTTCCAGAGCGATAGAAGGAGGTTCTGCATGTCTTCCCGGCTCTGGGCGTCCAGAGAGGCAAAGGGCTCGTCCATGAGGAGGACCTGTGGTTGCAGGATAAGGACCCTGGCCAGGGCCACCCGCTGCTTCATGCCGCCGGAAAGCTCCCGGGGGAGGTAATCCCTGAATTCGGTCAACCCCACCAGATTCAGAAAGCGGTTCATTTCGGCGGCCTTCTGTTTCTCAGAGATCTTCTTCCCTTTCAAACCAAATGTGATGTTTTCCCCGACGGTCAGCCAGGGGAACAGGGCGTCCTCCTGAAAGATCACGCAGCGATCCGGACCCGGCCTTGTAACGGGTTTTTCATTAAGCACGATCCTTCCGGAACTCGGGGAGAGAAAGCCGGCGATGATCTTCAACAGGGTCGACTTGCCGCATCCGCTCCTTCCGAGCATGCAGATCAGATCTCCGCTTTTTGCCTCGAAACTGATTTTATCCAAGACCGGGAGATATCCGCTGTTCAGGTGGAAGACCTTGGAGAGGCGTTCAATATGAAGAATTGTCTCCTTTTGTTTCTGGCCCGGGAGGGGCACGGCCCTCAGGTTCGGTCTCATCTCATCCTCCTGGCGCTCTTGAAGCAGCATCGCATCCCCCCCTGAAGGAGTTTGTCGCTCATCCGGCCGATAACGGCGATCACAATAATTCCGACGATAATCATATCGATGCGACCCAGCATGCGCGCATCCATGATGACCGCCCCCAGTCCGTTCGGGACCCCGGTCAGTTCTCCCAGGACGAGGTAAGCCCAGGAGATTCCCAGGCCCAGTCGAAGACCCGTCATCAGGTGCGATATGGCGCCTGGAAGGAGAATGGCAAAAGTGCCGCGAAGCCTTCTCACTCCCATCATGGCGCCGGCCTGGAGCAGCAGCGGGTTGACCTGGGCAGCCCCGGATGCGGCGTTCAAATAAAGAGGGAAAAACGCGGCCATAGCCACAAGGAAAATCGTTGTTTTCATGCCGATGCCGAACCATACCAGGGCCAGGGGAAGCCAGGTAATGCCCGGGACAGCTCTGAGCGCATTCACCGAGGTACTCATGAGCTTCCGGACAAACCACAAGCGACCCGAAAGAATCCCCAGGGGAAGCCCCACCGCCACGGCAAGGGAAAAGCCGCAGCCGACCCTCAAAATGCTCGCTCCGGCATCCGAGAGGAAACGGCCTGCATAAGGGCCTCCTTCAGGTCTTCCAAAGATATAGCCATAACCGGTTCCAGCGATATCGAGGGGGTGAGGCAGCAGATAGGCGGGGATCACGCCTGTGGCGCTCACCGCCCACCAGAGAAGAAGAAGGAGGCATGGAATGGCCCATGGCAGAAACCACCATGCGTTGCTGCCGGTTCCTTTGCCGGTAGGTCCCATCATTTCACGTCCCTGTTCACAAATGAGCGTTCAAAAAGCCGATCATAATCGGGTTGATTCCTGATGACCCCCAGTTTTTCCATCCGTTGACCCAGGGCACGCGCCTTTTTTACAAAATCGGCATCCATCTCCCAGGCCAGCTCCATGTTGGGCGCGGCCTTCTCCAGAACGCGCACCTCGGCGCCGAATGAGGAGGCCTGCTTCAGCCACTCGTCCGGGTGGCTCTGAAGGTATTCCGTCGCATGGACGTGGGCCTTCACCAGCGTCCGCACCCGTTCCGCGTGATTCTCGATCGTCTCTCGCCGGACCAGCATCCCGGCATTGATGGTGCCGATGGAGTCGTCGTAGTAAGGATAGGAGAGGATGTCGCCGTATCCCTGATGCACGGCCAGCGTTGGGAAAGGCTCTCCTGAAAGAAAGGCGTCAATGCCGCCCCGGGCAAGGGCCGTTCCCATATCGAAAAAATCCACCCGCATCAGGTGAACGTCCTTGTCAGGAGACAGCCCGTTGCGGGTCAGGGTCTCCCTCAACAGGATCTCGTGCATGGTCCCCGGCACATAACCGATCTTCCTCCCTTTGAGGTCGGCAATCCTTTTGACGGGGCCCCCTTTTCGGACCACCAGGGCCGAGCACTTGTTGCAGAGGGCAGCCACCACCACCACGGGCTGAGCCATTGAGGCCGAATGAATGGCATGGGCCAGGGTCGTGCCGCACATGTCGAGGCTCCCGGCCAAAAGGGCCGTTTTCTGATCGGCCGGATTGGTGAAGGAATAGACCGTCACCTTATGCTGTTGGGGAACAAATCGTTCATAGAAAAAGGGCTGGATGGTCTGTGGCGTTTTCCAGGTGCCCACTCGGAGGTCTTGGGCCAATGAAGGCGTGAAGGTGACCATCAAAACCGTTGAGGTTCCAAGAAACATTCCGAGGAATCTGGTCGGCCAAAACATAATTTTCTCATCCTTTTCGTTCTACGGAGTTCCCCGTTTGGGCTGTATCTGAGACAGGCGTCGGCCATTATTTCTAAAACTCTGACGGGTAAATTCCATATGGTCAGGCCATACTGCCAAAGCAGTTGGACCGCAGGTCCGGGTCCCATGCCATCTCCTTGAATATCTCCCGGCAGGCAGCGAGACTCTTCCCCCTCCCTTCCCCTGTGTCGGCTGTTCCGTCCCTGGGACTGGCGCCCACCTCCGGGAAAAAGAGGTTGGCCCCCGCCATCAGCGAAGCCGAATGAGGTTCATGGGTACAGTGGGCCCTGGGAACGTCCCCCATCACGAGGCGACTGACCGCCACCATCCGGGCCATCTCCCGCTCCGTGATCATGCCGAACCGTTCCATGGGAGAGCCCGGGAAATTGATTCGCCGCATGACCCCGCTGTAAACGGCCCGATGCTCTCTTGCCAGAAACATGAGATCCACGATCTCATCCAGGGAGTGCTCCGGTCCGACCGGTTCAATGCAGTTCATCCAGAGCAAGCCCACGTCATTGAGGACCTGGATGGTTTGGATGCGCTTTTCTCTCTTGAAAGGGGTATCGCTCCCTTCACGCAGCCGGACCGCATGATAGGCACCGACAAAACCAGCGTCCAGGAGTTTCTCTCCTTCCCGGTGGGTGATGTCCCGGGTGTTGGCCACCAGGGGAACCGAGACCATTTTTTTAATGAGCCTTCCGATCTCCAGGAGCCTCTCAAAGGAAAACGTTCCCGTAGTCATCAGGTTGATGGCATCCGCGGACTGGGCCTCGCCCATTTTCGCCCACGCCAAAATGGTCTCTTCTGAAAAATCCACATCCTTTTTGAAAATCCCCGCTCTCTTTGTCAGGGAGCAAAAGGTGCAGTTGAATGGACAGGGCGCCACATTCACCCCGATATGGAGATGGTTTTCTCCTTTCCCCTTGAACTGTTGTCTGGAAAGCCGGTTCGCCGTCTCCATGACCGCATAGCTCTCCTTGGATTCGACATCAAGATTCAGTAGAAAATGTGCGTCCTCCCTGTTGATTCCTGCAAAATCTTGAGCCTCATCCAGTATGTCGCCGACCCGTGAGGAGATTTCCCATCCCATTTTCTATTTCCTCTCCATAGCCCGCTTGCTGCTTTCAGTAGAGCGGTTCAGGGCCATTCCGTGACAGGCGGCTCCCAGTAGTGCAGCCTTGGGATTAAGAATTACGTAAACCGGGAATGCCTCCATGAGCTTCGACATCCGGCCCTTGCGTCCGAAGGCTTCCATAAACGGTCCTCTCTCAATAGCCGAAAGAATCCGGGGAGGAATGCCACCGCCCAGATATACCCCTCCCGTAGCCATCACCTTCAGGGCAACATTTCCGGCCTCTGAACCTAAAATGGAGATGAACACGCCGAGAGTGGCCTGACAAAGTGTGCAAGGACGGTCTTTATCCAGGGCCGCCTTGACGATAACGGGTGTGGGATCGTGAGCGGAGGCGATCTGCAGGGCCAACCAGTCTGGCTCCTCAGCATAGCCGCTGTTTTTAAGATAGGCATAGATGTTCACCAGGCCGCTGCCGGAGCAGACGCGCTCATAGCTGACATGGTCGTACCGCTCCAGAAGGTAGTGAAGCAACCCGGTTTCCAGGGTATTCGAGGGTGCAAAATCAACGTGTCCGCCCTCTGAAGCATAGGCTCGATACTTGGTTCCATCCCACGTCAGATACGCTTCGCCGAGACCGGTGCCCGGGGCAACAACGGCAATGGCGCCGCCTGGCACGGGGCGTCCTGTGTTCAATACGTGCAGATCTTTCCCGGTCAGGAAGGGCAGCGCGTGGGCAAAAGCGAGCAGGTCGTTTAGCAGATGCACCGACGAGAGACCGAGGACTTTGGCAAGACTCGCCTCATCCATCACCCACGGCAGATTGGTAATCCTTGCCTGCCCGTTCACAACAGGTCCGGCCACGCCGAAGCTTGCGAGATCGACTCTTATTTCATTACGGGAAAGGAATTCCTGAACAAGCACTTCAAGGCCGGGGTAATCTCCACTCGGGAAGATCGCCTCCGCCAGGGGTGCGTGCAACCCAACCTCGGAGCTATATACGGCCAAATGGGTCTTCGTTCCCCCGATGTCACCGGCCAGCATGATGGTTGTCTTTATCTCTGTCATCTTTTTGAACCGATCCCCACGGTTTTTCTCTGTTTCCCGGCAACAGCCTCATGATGAAGATCCCTTGCCGGTTGTATCCTGTCCCCTGATCTTTTTGATGATCTTCGGGATGAAGAAAGAGAAGATGAACAGGGCAAGGGAGAAAAACACCTTGAAAGAGATGAGTTCCCCCCAGTTTCCCGAGGCCCATACCTCTTTTATCGTGCCGATGAAGAACGTGAAGATGAAGGTCCCCACGATAATGCCCAGGCCTGTGCCGAAAAAATAGTCCCAGAACCGCACCTTGGTCAGCCCCATGCCGAAATTCATGGGGGTGAAGGGGAAATAAACGAGGCGAAGGTAGAGTACGGTTGCAAAGCCATTTCGCTCGATGGCATCATCATATTTCTTCAACCGGTCTCCGATGAGAGACGCGGCAAACTCCCTCCCCAGGGTCCGGCCGATGACAAAGGCCCCGCTCGCCCCCAACATGGCCCCGATCCACACATACAGAAAGCCCCGGTAAGGTCCGAAGATCGCGGCCCCCAACCCGGTGAGAAGGGTGCCGGGCATAAACAGGCACACGCCGACGGCATAGACGGCCATGTAGGCAATGGGCGCCCACATGCCCGCGCTATCCAGGAGCCTGCCAAGGGCTTCGGCGGTGAGAAACGCCTTCATTGGTGTGAACCTCGCCACATAAACGGCCGCAGCGATGAAAGCTGCGAAGAGAAGCGCCTTGAGAACGGCGGCTTTTCTCCTCTTCTTGGGCACTTTATTCGGTGGCTCGTTCATCTTTTCTTTCCTCTTGACCCAGACTCGCAAAGGGATCTCGTCTCATCAGTGAGACGTGCGGATCTTGTCAAATCCCTCTATTGTTGTCGCGTAACCCCGGTTATCATTGCGTGCAGGACCACGGATGCGGCACCTATCTCTTTTTCGATGCCACCACGGCATGACCGCCGAACTCTCTTCTGAGTGCGGCCAGCACTCTGTCTGCAAAAGGATTTTCGTCCCTTGACCGAAAACGGTTCATCAAAGACAGGGTAATGACCGGGGCGGAAACACCCGATTCAATGGCCTGATCCACGGTCCAACGACCCTCTCCGGAGTCGTCCACAACCCCGCGGATACCGGTCAGTTTTGCATCCTTTTTAAACGCCGCCTCGGCCAGCTCCAGCAGCCATGAGCGGACCACGCTCCCCTGATTCCACAGGTGGGCCACCTCGGCATAATTGAGGGTATCCGCGTATGGCGAGGCCTCCAAGATCTGGAAGCCTTCTGCATACGCCTGCATCATGCCGTACTCAATCCCATTGTGAACCATTTTCACGAAATGGCCTGCACCTGCCGGGCCGCAGTAGAGATACCCCTCTTTCGGCGCCAGGGATTTGAATATGGGTTCCAAGAAGTCATAAGTCTCCCGTGTCCCGCCGATCATCAGACAATAGCCGATTTTCAGCCCCCAGATTCCGCCGCTGACCCCTGCGTCTATGAAGCGGATCTCTTTTTCCGCCAGAAATTCCGCACGCCGGACACTGTCCTTAAAATAGGTGTTCCCGCCGTCGATCACCATGTCGCCGGGCGAAAGGATTTCTTTAAGCTGATCGAGATGCTCATCCACGGCGCGTCCGGCAGGAAGCATGACCCAAACCACCCGTGGCGCTATGAGTTTCCCGGCGATCTCAGGCAAAGTGTAGGCCGGCGTGGCCCCTTCCCGTGCAATCTCCTCGGTCTTCTGAGGCGTCCGGTTGTAGGCCACCACCTCGTGGCCGCTTTGAAGAAGCCGCCTCGCCATATTCATCCCCATCCGTCCCAGTCCGATCATTGCAATTTTCATTGAAGTCTCCCTTATCTCTGTTTTGAACTTCTGAGCCTTAGCAATATTTCAGGCTGAACCACTATTCGTGGCGTGTTTGCGGTCCACAGGCCCTTCCTTTCAGATGAAAGAAGAACTTGAGCCCCTTCTTGACCGTGTCGGAAAAGATCTTCGGCGAGAGGTAGGCGCCTGCGACCCGCTTGTTGATCTCCCCGAGGGTGGGGTAAGGGTGAACCGCGGCGGCCAGGGTGGAGAGCTTCACCTTGCCATTCATAACGGCGACCCACTCGCTCAGGAGTTCGCCGGCGTGTGGGCCCAGGATCTGAACCCCGATCGGCTTTTCATTTGTATCGAGGAGCATCTTGATCTTTCCTGCCCTATTCCCTTCTGCAAGGCTTCTGTCGTTGTCCTGGAAGGCCTCCGAAAATACCGTGTATTCAATGCCCTCATCTTTGGCTGCTTTTTCGTTCATTCCGATGCCGGCCAGTTCCGGATCGGTATAGGTACACCAGGGAAGGAAGGTGTAGTCGGCCTTTCGGGGAAGATGAAAGATCGCGTTGCTCACCACAATGCCCCCTTCATAGCCCGCGGCATGGGTGAATTGGAATTTCCCCGTTACATCGCCTGCGGCATAGATATGCTTCCGGGTAGTTCGCATCCGCGCGTCCACCTGGATGCCCTTGCGGTCAAATGCAACGCCGATCTCTTCCAGGTGAAGCCCCTCCAGATTGGGAGAGCGTCCCATGGCAACCAGGATCTGTTCAGCCTTCAGCGTACTGACTTCTTCCTCCTTATTCTGGATGCGGACTTCTTTCCAGCGACCCGAATCCTTTACGTCAAGGACCGCCACATTCAGGTGAAAAATGACCCCCTCAGCAGCCAGGCCCCCCATGACCTCATCGGCCATGTCCCTGTCCTCTTTGCTGAGGATCTGCCCGCTTCGCTGTACAACATGTACCTTTGTCCCAAGGCGGCAGAAGGCCTGGGCCATCTCTGTGGCAATGGGGCCGGCGCCCAGTATGATCATGGAAGCCGGAAGACGATCCAGGGAGAAGATCTCCTTGTTGGTGATGTGAGGCGTTTTGTTCAAACCCTCAATGGGAGGGATTTGCGGAGACGAGCCGCTGGCAATCACCCAGTTTTTTGCGGAGATGCGTTGCCCGTTCAGGTGAATGCTATGCTCGTCCACAAAAGCCGGTTCACCCAATTCCACTTTGGCGCCAAGGCTGCAGAATCGCTCTTCCGAGTCATGCTTTTGAATGGTCGCGATCACCGACTGGATTCTCTCCTTCACCTTGACGAAGTCCACCGGCGGCACTTTTACTGCCGGGAGTCCGAAGGCCCGGGGGTTTTTCATCGTATGATAGGCCCGGGCCGTCCGGATCAGGGTCTTGCTCGGGACACATCCGAAGTGAAGACAGTCGCCGCCCAGCTCCTTTTCCTTCTCGATCAGAAGGGTTCTGGCGCCCAACTGGGCCGCACCGGAGACCACGGTCAAGCCTGCCGCCCCCCCGCCGATGATCCCGATGTCATAGTCATACGCCGCCATGGTGTTTCTCCTTTTCCCTGGGGTCGTTTTCCATTGAGAGACCAGTCGTACTCAAGATATCTGACGTTAACTTCCCCTTCGCGCCGCGTTTAGTTTCCCTTGGGTATATTGCCTGAAAAAGCCGACAATGTCATCGTTGAAATCCTCGGAATGCCACTTGAAAATGCTGCTTACAGAAAGCATGTTTTTTTGAAGGCGGTTGTATCCCGGATGGTTGATAAAGGCTTTTGTCATTTCAATGCGTTGCCCATCCAGCCGATCCCCCCATACGGTTCCGACCGCAACGGCGGACAGCCCTTGGACGCGCAGTTTATTGCAAAATGACTCCGGGGGCCCTTGAAACGGGGTCGAAGAATGTCGTGTTCCATGTTGTCCAGGGTGATGATATCGCCGTCGATTTGAGCGCTTTTTTCTTCCACGGGCTTTTGAACAGGGTGCCCAGGTCTTTGATCGACTTTGTGTCGGGGTAGGCGCTCAGGATTCGGGCATTTTATTGTCCCTCAAGAAAGAGGCGTCGGTGAAGCGCGCCAAATCATCAACCCTCATTGCGACTTCCTCCTTGATTGTTTTCTGTAGAGTCGCGCAAGCATCTGAATCGGCATGCCGGCAAGGAATCCCAGGACCATGACCTGATTCACGAGGGTTGTGCGAAAGACCCCCAGATGTCGCCAGCGCCTTGCCGAGGTGATGGCCGCATCGGAAAGCGTGACGACCCTGCCGCGATTGCGAAGCCGGCGCATCAACGCGAAGTCCTCCATGATGGGCATGGGAGGGAACCCGCCCATCTCCTCAAACACCCTCTTTTCCAGGAAGATCCCCTGGTCCCCATATGGCAATTGGAACAGGGCGGATCGCATGTTGGTGACCCATTCGACCAGTCGCATGCCGGGGCTGTCCTCGTCCGTCTTGAAACGGAATGCCCCCGCTGCTATCGAAGGATCATCCATGGCCGTGCGGATCTTGTCGGCATATGCTTCAGGCGGGAGCGTATCGGCATGGAGAAAAAAGAGGATGCGCCCCCGGGCAATGGCGGCGCCGGCGTTCTGCTGGAAGGCCCGGCCCCCGGAAACCTCCAACACGGTTGCGCCGGACCGGGCCGCCATGTCGCGGGTGCCATCATCGCTCCCTCCGTCTGCTACGATACGTTCGATTTCCCCTGAAATGAGCAGACGATCCAGCAGGCGACCGATCGCGTGATATTCATTGAGGGTCGGAATAATAACCGAAACCAATGCCTTGCCCGAAAACAGATCCGAGAAGCGGGGGTCCGCGCCAAGCGGCCCCAGGTCCTCGGGACGATCTACATCCTGAAGAACCGGGAGATCCGCGCAGGTGAGACCCAGGCGCCTGATGTGGCCGCGCGTCTGCTCATATACCCGTCCGGTCCCCCAATCGACATGGTCAAACATCCCGGGAAACAGAGATCTCATGCCGATGAGGTAATATCCCCCGTCAGCGGCCCGGCCCAGGACCGTGTCGTTCCCCTGAAGGGCCTGGAGGGCCTGATGAAGGATATCGGATGTGATCCCGGGCACGTCTGTCCCGATCAAAACGGCAGATATGGCCCCTTTGCGGAAGGCCCTGTTAAAGGCCCGTGCCATTCGGGCGCCCAGATCCCCCGGGCCCTGCGACGCATAGTGGAAATCCATCCCCAGCCAGGTCCGGAAGGCCCTTCGGGGGGCGCCGGTGCAACAGACCGCGATTTCCACGCCGGTCCCGGGAGTTGCGCCATTCCTGGCGGCGCGCGCAACGCCCGCCACATGCTCTGTCAACCGCCGGTGCAGCCGGGCCGCCCCCTCAGTACCCAGGGCCCGGATCAGACGTGTCTTGACCCTGCCCGGGGCAGGGTATCGGGCAAATACGAGGATATGGGGAATCCGAGGTGTCATACGGTAGGCATTTTTTATATAAATTTCAAACATATATTAAAAAATTCATGAAGAAGGAGCATCGGAAGGTCTGTGCCGGCATTTGCAGACGTACATAGCGGAACGGCTCCCTTGATGATAATGACTTTTTCAGTAATTCATGCTATCTTAATTTGAAGTCCCTGTCTATATCCGTTCCGAGGGCAGCCCTCCGTGAGGGTCGCCGGGTTGTCGGCAGGTCCAATGGTGACGCCCTCCTTATGGAACCCGGCATTCCGGGGATCCGGTTGCGGGCTCTTGCCAAAGGGATGCCGTTTTTCCCGTTGCGAATACGCGATTTTTCTTCTTGACTTAGATAAAATGTTCATATAAATTATCAAATTCACTTTTTGAGAAAAAGGAGCAGTGCGACCAATGAGTGCATATGCAGTCATAAAGACGGGCGGAAAACAGTATCGGGTTGCCAGGGGCGACGAGGTCAGGTTCGAACGGTTGGACGGCGAGGTGGGGGAAACCATTGCCTTTGAGGAGGTCCTTCTGACCTCAGACGGCGAAACCATCGAGGTGGGCCGGCCTTTTGTCGAAAACAGCAAGGTGGTCGGCCGGATCACCCACCATGGCAAGGGCAAAAAGGTCATGATCTTCAAGTACAAACGGAGAAAAGACTACCGCCGAAAAAAGGGCCACCGGCAGCAGTTTACGCTGGTCCGGATCGAAGATATCAAAGGGGCCCCGGAGGCCTTAGCACAAGAGGTACAAAACAATGGCACATAAGAAGGCAGGCGGCAGCTCCCGGAATGGGAGGGACAGCGCCGGACAGAGATACGGAATAAAGCGGTATGCCGGTCAGAATGTTCTGGCAGGAAACATCCTGGTCCGCCAGAAGGGTACCAAAATCCATCCGGGCAACAACGTGGGTCTGGGTAAGGATTATACGATCTTTGCCAGGATCGACGGAACCGTTGCCTTTGAGCGCATGGGCAAAGATCGAAAAAAGGTCAGCGTTTACGCCGCATGAGGTTCTTGACCGCCCGCACCCTGTAGAGCAACCCTATGGTTTTTCTGGATGAAGTGGTCATTACGGCCAGATCGGGAGATGGGGGAAGAGGGTGTGTCAGCTTCAGGAGAGAGCGATTTATCCCCAAAGGCGGCCCGGACGGGGGCGATGGCGGCGATGGCGGCGATGTTACGGTAAGGGCCAAAAGGCAGCTCCACACCCTGAGTCATTTCAGGGGGCGCCGGTTTTTCAAGGCGGGAAACGGTGAGCCTGGAAGAGGGAAACAGCAGTCGGGCAAGAACAGCGGGCCTTGCATTATCGAGGTGCCCGTGGGGACCCTCGTTCAGGACGACGTCAGCGGCCAGGTCCTTGTCGATTTGATTCATAACAGTCAGGAAGTTGTCCTTCTTCACGGTGGAAAAGGAGGAAGAGGAAACCAGCATTTTGCCACATCGACCCGCCAGACCCCGCGTATGGCCCAGCCCGGGATTCCGGGTCAGGAGAAACGGTTCAAACTGACGCTCAAGCTCTTGGCCGACATCGGGCTGATCGGGTTCCCTAATGTCGGCAAATCAACCCTTCTCTCGCGCCTTACCATGGCGCGTCCCAAGGTGGACAGTTATCCCTTCACCACCATCGTACCCAATTTCGGCGCTATCCACTTTGATGACGACAGGGCGCTGGTGATCGCAGACATTCCCGGACTGATCGAGGGGGCCAGCTCAGGTCGGGGGCTGGGGGATCGCTTCCTGAAACACATCGAACGAACAGGTCTCCTTATCCATGTCCTGGACATCACCTTTGCCCCTGCCGAGGGCAGCATCCTGGAAGACTTCCTGACCCTCCGACGCGAAATGGCTGCATTCGCCCCGCCACTCATTGAGAAACCCTGTTTTGTCGTTATCAACAAGATGGACCTTCGCGGGCCTGGGTCCCGGGATCTTGCAACCCTTCGGGAGGCGCTTGCGGAGAAGGGAATCGAGTCCCTCCCTGTGTCGGCATTGACCGGGGAGGGGATAGACGAACTGAAATGGATGATCCTTCAAAAGTGGGAAGAGACGGCAGCGTCCGCGGGTTGAAGACGACGCCGCACGGTTCGGGGGTGACACCAAAAGTGGAAAAGGCAACCAGAAAAGGGCTGTTAAAACGGGTCAAGAGGGTTGTGATCAAGGTAGGGAGCGGCGTTCTCACCTCTGCTGACGGTCTCAATATGGACGTGATTGACGGTATCACCGCCGACATGTGCGACCTCAGAAGAGACGGGTTGGAGGTCATACTGGTCTCTTCCGGGGCCATCGCATCGGGTCTCAAGAAGGTCGGCATGAGAAAGCGGCCTCAATCCGTGTCG
>Ga0209164_1002716_pt1 | contig 18021 bp, 16 predicted proteins | sample MTBNYHSulfiMetaG_FD_187458 | JGI IMG/M metagenome (GOLD analysis project Ga0209164, IMG submission 187458) | Enrichment culture microbial communities from rom New York Harbor, USA that are MTBE-degrading - MTBE-NYH (New York Harbor Sulfidogenic)... | ecosystem: Environmental > Aquatic > Marine >...
TTCCAGGGAAGCTCGAAATTGACCACGCAGTCGGCGGCCTGCAGATTCAATCCCGTGCCACCCGCGTCGGTGGAGAGAAAAACCCGGCATTCAGGGTTGTGGGTGAACTCATCGATGAGATGCTGGCGCTTTTTGACCGGCACCTTTCCAGACAGCTCCACGAAACCGATACCGGCATTGGAAAGCTGGCGGGCGATGAGAAAGGTCATGGTCGTCCACTCGCTGAAGATGATCATCTTGCGACGGTTTTCGATCACCATTTCGTGAACGATGCCCTCGAGCTCTTTGAGCTTGGGTGAAATATGTGATTTGCGGTCGATCAGGTAGGTCGAATCGCACACCATGCGCATGCGCATCAGCAGTTCCTGGATGCGCCGCAGGTCCATGGGCGTAAGAAACTTTTTGTTGAGCAGCGGCAGCAGGGACTGCAGGTAGCCGCTGTGGACCTTCTGCTGCCTTTCGTGCAGGTCCAGGTAGTAATTGTTGACCACCTCCTTGGGCAATTCGGACAGGACATCCTCTTTTTTGCGCCGGATGACGATGGCCTGCAGTTGCCGGTGGAGCTGTTCGAGATTGCGGTAGCCGACGATCTTGCCCTTTTTGTGCCGGCTGAGCATGAAGTGGTCGGCGGCGAAACGCCACAAGGGAGTGAGCATGTGAGGGTCGAGAAACTGCACGATGGAGTACACATCCTCCAGTTTGTTTTCCAGCGGCGTGCCGGTCAGGACCAGTGCGTGTTTTCTGGGAATCTGCTTGACCGCATCGGCCGTCTTGGTGGTGAAATTCTTGATGCGCTGGGCCTCGTCCAGAATGACCAGGTCGGGCTTGAAGCGGGCGATGATGGTCACATCCCGGAGGACCGCCTCGTAGTTGGTGATTTTAAAAAAGCTGGCCGCCTCCGTATATGCGGCGCGGCGTTGTTCCGGGTTGCCTGAAATGACCACCGCCGTTTCGTTGGAAAAGCGATGGATCTCCCGCCGCCATTGCTCTTTGAGCGATGCCAGGGTGATGATCAACACCCTGGTGAACCCGAACACCTCCTTTTTGACCATGGCCGCCCCTATGGCTTGCAGGGTCTTGCCCAGTCCCATTTCGTCGCCGATCAGCGCCGCTGGCTTGAGGGCGCAGAACGCCACGCCTTGCTGCTGATAGGGATAGAGTTGGGTTTTCAGGTCGATGGCCGGTTCGGTCAGGGCTCTTTCCATCTCGTTCAAGTGCCTGCGCTGCAAGGCGAGATTCAGGTGCTCGAACACCGAATCCTGCACCCGGAAGCGTTTGTCCCGGCCGACCGCGTCGATAAAGGGCATCAGGTCGGTCAGGTCCTGCCCCTTAAAACACCCTTCGGTGTCGAAATGACGTTGCATCAACGCCGACACATCTTTAAGCCGATGGGACGGCAACTCTGAAAAGAGCTTGGGGTGCTGGCTTTTCGAATCCCAGAACAGATCCACATAAGGGAATTTTTCGCGGGCGATGCGCGCCTTGAAACCTCGCCGCTTTTTGAAATGAGACCAGAGAAAGAGCAAATGCTTGCAAGTGCCCAGGCGGTTGGTCAAATAGTCCGGGCAGGTGCAGTGGCCCTTCCCCTGTGCCGGATCGTGCAGGGTGACGGTGTAGGATTTTCCCTGGGTGTTGGTGACCAGATGCTCGCTTTTGAACATGTCGCCTTCAGTGACGCTGAACGTTTCGCTACGGGCCCGCTTTTTACGGTCTTCCAGGGCCAGCGCCTCGATTTCCTCCGGGGTCAGGAAGGGCTCCGGCGTATCCTCGGCCAAGGCGCTCTCCGCGACCGACCGCCAACGTTCCACGATGTCCCGCGCGTCGAGCAACGCGGCCACAGTGTGTTTGCACCCGTTGCCCGGGTAGGGACAATTGCACGAGGTTTCCATCGTCTCGTCGTTGAACTGGATACGGGTCGTATAATCGCCGTAATTGCCATCGATCGTATAAAGGAAAAGGCCCTCCTCGGGTCGACTCTCTTCGAGCGTAAACGATCCATGCTGATAGATCTGGACACCTCGTTGGAAAATGATGGCCGAGTCGGCGATGTGCCTGCGGATGAAATCGTTGCTTAAATCAATCATCTGGACATGGCTCCTTAAGGATGAAGGATCTCTATATTGTGGTGGGATGTAAAGTCGCCCCTATATATAGTGTGTTTTATCGCGTGTCAAGCTGACCGACGCCCCTCCAGGGATACTAACTGAACGCTATTCATTAAACCCGACGTGGATGGAACAGGTGGCCGATGCCACACGCCAAGCGGTCAAGTGCCAGTAAAATGCACGGCGGGCGGCCCAGAAACTCCCCCGGCCTGCGCCGGGGTCAAACAGTCTGGGCCGCTTGTCCGCCGTTTGCATTTAACCGGCTCTAAGACCGCAGGCTCACGTGGCCCTGGCCACCTGCCCCACCCACGCCTGCATGTCCGTTGCGATGCGAATTTTTATATCAAAAAAACTTTTGGAAGGCGCACTCTTCACGGTGAATCACATTCAGTTAGAACTGCTGACGCCCCTCATGCTTGCACATTTTTAACATATCCCTCAACCCACCCTAACCATCGCTTGATAGCCGTTGGTTCAAACCATTTCAGCTTCAGCGTTGCCGATCGAGCGACCCGGAGAAATGGCGTTACAGAAACAGCGCACGACGTTGTCGTGTCATTTGGAAAGGGGGTGGTCAACCCGACGGGATGTTGAGTTATCAAACGAAGAACGCTGAACGAATCCATTTATTTCTTTTTAAACAGAGGGGGAACACGGATGAAGCTGAGAAAATCTGTCGGCATGATGATGCTGGCCATCGCGATGCTCGCTATGGCGACCGTTGCCAATGCCGCGCAACCGAAATATGTCTTTTTCTTTCTGGGTGATGGTATGTCCAGCTCCCAGATTCAGGCTACTGAAGCTTATTTGACGACTCTGAACGGCGGATCGGCGATGCTGGCCGAAGATCTCCTGAAACCGGAAAACAGGCTCAATATGAGTAAAATGGCGGTTGCTGGTATGCAGACCACCTATGATGCGTTCGCCCTGATGACCGATTCGGCTTCTTCGGCCACCGCTTTCGCATGCGGTCTCAAGGCCAAGAGCGGCACGATCGGCATGGATCAGAATCTGGCCAACACTTATAAAAGCATTGCCCAGTTGGCGCATGAAGCGGGAATGAAGGTGGGCATTCTTTCCAGTGTTTCCCTGGACCATGCCACCCCTGCGGCCTATTATGCCAGCGTCACGAATCGCGGGTATATGAACCAGATCGCCACCCAACTGGCCGAATCGGGCTACGAGTTTTTTGGCGGCGGCGGGCTGGTTGCACCCACCGGGCCGGCGCGAAGCGGTGATACCGGCAACCCTGTCTGGGAACTTCTGGAGGCCAACGGGTACACGGTGCTCAACGATCGTGCATCCATCGAGGCCCTCAAAGACCGGTCATTGGACAAGGTGGTGTGTATCAATCCCTGGCTTCAGGACAGTTCCGCCATGCCCTATGATGTGGATCGGCGGAATTCAGAAAATGACAATTTGTCGCTGGCCGAGATGACCGAGGTGGCCATCGCCAATTTGTACTCGGATTCAAGAAGGTCGCATAAAAAATGGCATCGAAGGCACGGTCGCAACAACGGGTTCTTCATCATGGTGGAAGGCGGCAAGATCGACTGGGCCTGTCATGCCAACGACGCCGTGGCCACCATCGGCGACATGATCGATTTCGACAATGCCATCGGTGTGGCTTTGGATTTCTACCGAAAGCATCCGCATGATACCCTGATCGTGGTGACCGGTGACCATGAAACCGGCGGCATGACCATCGGCCATGCCACCACGGCCTATTCGGCCTACTACGACAAATTGATGGCCCAGAAGTATAGCTTCACCTATTTCAGAGCCAATCAGTGGCTGGATCACAAGGCCGACTATGGCGATGGCTACGCGTATCAAGCGCCCAACAACCTGGAGAGCAACGGCGAAATGATAGGTCTCATGCAAGAGGTGTTCGGCCTCGATTATGCGTCGCTGAACGCTTACCAAAGAGAAAAACTCGAAGATGCCTATGACAAGTCCATGTGCGGCACAAACGACAACAGCGCCGACGAGAATACATTGCTCTATGGCTACTACGAGCCGATCATCGTCTCCATCACCCACATTCTAAACGAAAACGCCAGCATCGGCTGGACTTCCTATTCCCACACCGGCGTTCCGGTACCGCTTTTCGCCCAGGGCCGTGAAGCCTGGCGGTTTGCCGGCTTCTATGACAACACCGACATCGCCAAAAAGCTGGCCAAGGCCATGGATGTCGGGGAACTGCCCGTCGAGAAGTAGACCTCGAGCTCACTTTTTTTAATTCAACGGCGCCGGTGGCACACGGCGCCGTTTCGTCATTCTTCCTCGGGAAAGGATATCAAGGATTGGAAAACAACAGGGAGTGGCTTTTTTCTCTGGTTATCGCGGGGATATGCCTGGTGCTGGCATTCGTGAACCTGGCGCCGAGGAGTGCCGCCCAGCGTGGTTTGCATGCCCGCGGCCGCATCGTCGCAGTGGACAACACCCACGTGCGCCAGAATTTGATCGTGCGAACCGAGGCCCAGGTGCTCACGGTTCAGCTTTTGGACGGCCCATACAAAGGCGATGAATTCTCCATCACCAATATGTTGACCGGGAAAATGGAATTCGATGAATTCTACGAGGCCGGTGGTGTCATCCTGGTGGAATACGACGTCGTCGACGGAAAGCCGCGCCATGGCATGGCGCGCGGCTACTACCGGCTGGGCATGCAGGCCATGCTGATCCTTCTCTTCGGTTTGCTGTTGGTCTCCGTCGCCGGTGTGACGGGGTTGAAGGCCGTGCTCTCTTTTGTTTTCGCCGCCATGGTGCTCTGGAAAATCTATTTCCCCTTGCTGCTGCAGGGCTATCCGCCCCTGGCCGGCGGTTTGGGCGTGGTGGCCTTGCTGACGGCCGTCATCACCTTTTCGGTGGGAGGTATCAACCGCCGCGGCGTGGCGACTTTCCTGGGGTCGATGATGGGCGTCCTGTTGACCTGCACCCTGGCCGTCTGGTTCGCCAAGGCCTTTGCACTGCATGGCGCGGTGCGACCGTTTGCCGAGACCTTGCTCTATTCGGGATACATCGAGCTGCGATTGACCGATATTTTCATTGCCAGCGTCTTCATCGCCTCATCGGGTGCGGTCATGGATCTGGCCATGGACGTTGCGGCGAGCATGGACGAAATCAAACGCAAGCATCCGGCCATCGGCGTCGTGGAGCACATTCGCTCCGGCCTGCGGGTAGGACGGGCGGTGGTCGGCACCATGACGACCACGCTTTTGCTGGCCTATTCGAGCAGCCATATCACCATGTTTCTGCTTTTCATGGCCAAGGGGCTGCCAATGGAAAACCTGCTCAATGCGCCTTTTGTCGCCGCCGAGGTGCTCAACATCCTGGTGGGCAGTTTCGGCCTGGTCACCGTGGCACCCTTTACGGCCCTGGTTTCCGGTCTGCTTTATCAGAAAACGGCCGATGCGGCATCGGTTCCAGGTTGTGAACGCGCCTAGCGGGCATCCACCTGTTGCAAAAAGTCGATGATCGCCCGGTTGCACGCCTCGGGTTGTTCGATCAGGATTTGGTGCCCGCCGCCCTGGATCTCGTTGAACTCGGCGTTGGGGATGCGTTCGGCCAGAATCCGCGAATTGTCGGGCGGAATGAGCACATCTTCGGCGCCGGTCATGACCAGGGTGGGTGCCGTTATCCGTTGTAAACGATCGTAGGCATCGTGGTGTTGAATCGCCTTCATCTGGCGCTGCAGGATTTCGCCGTCGGCCGGATGCTTCATGGAGACCGCGGCATATTCCTGGATCACCGATAGACGGCCGGAAAGGGTTTGCGGTGCGAAAAAGACCCCGGCCGCCTCGAGACGGGCCTCCATGCTCTGATCCACGGCCATGCGCTCCATGGCCGCCATCACCTTATCTTCGGCTTTCACCTGGTGCCGGCCGCCGCAGTGGGTTACGACCAGAATCAATCCCCTGACCCGCCTGGGGTGACCGATGGCCAGCTCCTGGGCGATCATGCCCCCCATGGAAAGACCCAGGATATGGGCGCTGGAGATCTCGAGGCCGTCCATCAGGGCGACCACATCCTCGGCCATGTCCCGAATCGTAAAGTCGCCGCCGGGATCACTGGATCGGGCGATGGCACGATTGTCGAAGGTGATGACCCGATAGTGTCGGGACAGATCTGGCACCTGGGCGTACCAGTGGTCGGCATTGCTGCCCAGACCGCGGATCAGGACCAGCGGATCGCCCTGGCCGGTGGATTCGTAAAAGAGATTGATGTTGCCATGATGGATATAAGGCATGGTCGCTCCTTTATTCTTCGGTTGTCTCTCCCAGGACCGAGGGATCGAAAATGTCCGGAAAGTAGTAACGCAGCACTTGGGTTGGAAATCCGATGGTCAAGGGCGCACGGTGGGAGGACGAGCAGACCAGTCCCTCCCGAACCAGCTGGCTGACGATGCGTCGGGCGTGTCGATCGGTTTGATGGTCCATGCCCATGATCGATCGAGCTTCCCCCCTGGGTACTTCGCCCTGCAGGAAAAGCGCCTTGAGCAGCTTGGCGGAGCGTTGATCCAAGGGGTCCATCGCACCTCGTGTCTTGTCGCGGTCCCGGATGTAGCCTTCGATGCGGGCATCGATTCGGTTCAAACCGAGGATTTTGTCCATGAACCGGATTTGATCCAGGCAAACCTCCAGGAAGTAGAGGCAGAAATCGGCGAAATAGTCCTGGTCGAATCCCTTCCGATCCTGGTCGGGTGAATCCGCTGACCGCAGATTGGTCATGTACCACTGCTTATCTCTTGAAAACCCGCGCGACAGGGACCATAGGTTGCTTCGGTTGATGCCGGCGTGCGCCAGGTATAAACCCGAAAAGAGCCGAGTGACGCGGCCGTTGCCGTCGCGGAAAGGATGGAGCCATACCAGGCGGTGGTGACTCGCGGCGATGGCGATCAACCGCTCGTCGCCATGAAAATTGACCGGATCGTAAGCCCGGCTGAACGCGGCAAACTTGGCGGGCAACCGGTCGGCGGAGGGCCCGTGGGGCGTCAGGCCGCCATCCAGAGAGACCTGGCCGTCGCGCATCTGCCCAGGAAGAACGGCATGGCGCGTAAAACCGCCCTGGTCATGGACGAAGAGGTGGTGGGAGGGCAACTGTTCATAGATGGTCCGGTGAATTCTGCTCACGAAATCTTCGGCGCAGATGTTTACCGGAGGGGTCTCCAGGACCTCGGCCATCAGGACACGTTCTGCCCGCACATGGGCCGCGCACAGCTCCTGGGCATAGCGTTTCTGTTCGTCGCCCGAAAAATCCTGCTGCAAGGCGGCCTCGATGTCCAGGATGGAGGTCTTGTGCCCTTCGATCAGATTGGAGTGGTAGCTGTTGAGAAAGCGCAGGCGGTCGCCGAGGGCCGCGGCCGTGCGGACGGCGATGCGGCCCCCCAGGGTCGATGAAGCGATAACCACCTCCTGGGCCATGTCCTTTAGCTCACCCAGTCGTCGGGATGGTATCGCCGGGTCGAAGGAGAGGTCGGGGAAGTAGGTGGCCATACGACTTTTATGTCCGGATTTATGTCCAGTTTAATAGGGGTTTATAGACATAAAAAATTAATAAATAAAGGAATATTATAAAAAAATTGTCTTATTTCCCCCATTTGAATCGGGAAATATGTCCGGATCAATGTCCGCTTATTGCACCCAGCTCAGGATGGCGGTGCCGAGAATGATCCCAATGATGCCGAACAGCCGCTGACCCTGTTCGGAAACTTTTTCAAAATACCACTGGGTCATGCGGCTGAAGATCTTCTGAGGATCGGTGTAGGCCAGGACGCCTTTTCCGATCGCCAGAAGACCGATTAAACGAAAGACCCAAGGGTAGGCGACGGCCGACCCGGATATTAGAAACAACAATCCCAAAACTGCGGGTACGGCCGCGATGTATTTCGGCGGATATTTTTGAAGCAATGTTTTGAGCATATCCACGGTGGCGGTCGTGTAAAGAACCAGGCAGGAAAAACCGGCGATGCTTCCCACACCCAGCAAATAGGCGATCACTTTCATGGTATTGGACTCCTTATGATTAAATAGGTGAAGGTGAGGCGGGACTCTCTTTTTGATCGCACCAATTCCAGATGGTGTCAAGGCAGGGCTCATAAATTTTGCCAAGTCTCAGGCTTCCTGCGCCAGTGGACTTGCCGGCAAATATGCTTGGGGCGGTGCAAAGATCTCAACCGTCGCTCAGGGGGCGATGTAAACGGCGCCATCGCCCCGCTTTCAATCGATTTCCAGTTTCCGATACCCTACGTCATCGTAATACTTGATTCTGCTTTCGGTGGAATTGGAAGGTAAAGACGGCCCGCTTCGGCGCTGCGCGGGCTGGGGTTCGATCTGGGGGGTCGGCTTTTCTTGATCAGCAGGCAGTTGTTGCCGCTCGATGGTGTCCGTCTCCATCGCCGTGGACTCATCGGTCGCAAAAATTTCCAGGCCGGAAGGCGGGGGCGGCACCTTGGTGCGGTAGGGGGTGGGGAGGGTGACCATATCCGATTCGTTTCCCTCGATATCCACCGCTGTGATCCCCAACATGATGCTCGTTTCATAGCGGGTATCAAGCTTGAGCACATCGGGCAGGCAGACTTCATGAATTTTCCCCAGCTCGAAAAAGTTGGAATCATAGCTCACCCGAGCCCCTTTGGACCAATAGAGCCGATAACCGATGACCTTTTCCGAATCCGATGGCTGCCAACTTAATTTGCACTTCCTGATTTTGCCCATTCAGCTCCCCCCCAGTGCGTGATGCCATTTTGCGTATCCGATAGGATGCCAACCATTCGTTTGCATAAATCTATAGCAGTTGGGCCTTTCCACCGTCAATACGACATCGGCGCCGATCAATGAATTGGACATTTAGAATCCCTGGGCGATCCGTGACCATATTGCATTATTCGTCGCTTTCCAGTACCTTCGAATTCTCCGAATCTGCTGATGCGTCGGACCGGTGGTGTGCTGACAGAAAATCGGATTCAAAAATTCAACCCAAGGAATGATGATGGCCCTGAACAGGATGAGTGCTGCGGACGCCGTCGGGAAGTACATAAAGGATGGCGACCAGATCGCCCTCGGCGGATTTACCGTGAACCGGAATCCAATGCTGATGATTCGCGAGATCATCAGACAGAAAATCAAAGACCTCTATCTCGTCGTTCACTCCCATGGACAGGGAATGGAACTGCTGATCGGCGCCGGATGCGTGAAGCGCGTCGAACTGGCATACGGCGGCGTGGCCCGATTCGCGCCAACCGGGCATCGCTTCAAAAAGGCGTTTATCAATAAAACCATCGAGGTAGAAGACTATTCGAATTTTCACATGACGCTCCGTTTCCTGGCCGGCGCCATGGGGTTGCCGTTTGTGGCTACCAAATCCGGTCTTAATACCGATATTGTGCGACGCTCCGGCTTTTCCGCCGCATGCCGTGGGAAAGACCGGGTACCGGAGCACAAGCTGAGAATCATCGATGATCCGCTTGACCCGGACGGCGGCGAGGTCATCGTGTTGCCGCCGCTCAAGCCGGATGTTGCCATCCTGCATGCCCAATTTGTCGGGGATCAGGGAACCTGCCGTATCTGCGGCCTCACCTTCGCCGATATCGAGCAGGCAAAGGCGGCCAAAACCGTGATCGTCACCTGCGAGGAGATCATTCCGGAGGATATTATCCGTCAGGAACCGGATCAGAACAGCCTGCCGCATTTCATGGTGGACGCCGTCATTGTCGCTCCTTTCGGTGCCCACCCCACGGCGTGTCACAAATTTTACGATTACGATCCCGTGCATTTGAATCTCTTCAAAAACATGGCCCGTGAGGACAATAGCTTTGCCGACTATCTGGACGAATGGGTTTATCCTTTTGACAGCCAGGAAGCGTATCTGGAGAAGGTCGGCATCAGGAACATTTTGAAAATAAAGGCGAATTCAGCTTTGGGATATGCTCCGGGACTGGATCGACGATAGGACGAACCATGGGAAATTATACTGCCAACGAGATAATGGCCCTGAGTGCCGGCCGGCTTGTTAAAAACGGCGATATATTGTTCGCCGGTACGGGGTTGAGCATGCTGGCGGCAACGGTGGCCAAGCGTATTCATGCCCCGGAGGCCGTCGTCTTCTTCGAAACCGGCGGCATCGATCCCAGCTTGGACGAGCTTCCCCTGGCCGTTGCCGACCCGCGCGTCATGGTGGGCACCTCGATCAACACCAGCCTGGTTGACGCGCTCAGTCTGCTGGGTCACCCGAAGTTCCGAACGATCGCTTTTTTGGGGGCGGCCCAGATTGATTGTTACGGCAACCTGAATTCAACCCTTCTGGGCACCTATGAGCATCCCCGGCAGCGGTTCCCCGGATCGGGCGGGGCCTGCGACGCCGCCAGCATGGCATATGGCGTGATCATTTTCATGCAGCATCAACGCCAGCGGTTTGTAAAGAAGCTTGACTATCTTACAAGTCCAGGTTGGCTGACAGGCGGCGATTCCCGGCGTCAAGCTGGTTTTGAACGCGGCGGGCCGATAGCGGTGGTCACCAATCTATGCGTGATGAAGTTTGATGAACACACCAAAATGATGTATCTCGATGAATATTATCCCTTCACCGACCCTGGAAAGGTTGCCTCGGAAACAGGATTTGACCTGGACATTTCGAGGGCCAGAATGGCATCCCCCCCCTCTGAAAGTGAACTGACCACGTTGCGCAGCGGCGTAGACCCGCAACGCCTGATCTTGGGGCCGATGCCGACGCCGCAGGTCGAAGCAGACAAAGTGTGATCAGACGGAGTGCTCAACCCGGCGCTGCATTTTCGGATTTGAAGTATAAGGGTCACTTTTTTGGGAAGAAAGTGATAACGTACCTGTTTTTGTGACGATTGAACATTGATGGTTATGTAAAAAGTCGCTTTCGGACGGCGCCGTAAAAAGTTCAAGATCAAGGCGTGCGAAATTCCGTGTCCTGAGGCGTACTTGTCGTACGCCGCAAGGACGATGGGATGAGCACAACGCAGATATTGGGTTTTTACGGTGACGTCAACATTGATCCAAAGGGGTTAGGCGGGCAAAACATGGTAAAAGACAATCCGAAACTGCAGCTGGTCGCCAATCGCGAGACTCTGGAGCGCATATTTCATCGGCCTGAAAATGATCAATCCCGAGTGGTCCTCACCAAGTACATGGAACAAATCCTGTTTGGGCTGCACGATTTTTTACGCGAGCACGTCGGCATCACGGAGGAGATCTCGCTCAAGTTGCTGTCCTCCCGCTTTACCTCTTCGGATATCGCCCGAAGCCCGGTCAAAAAGCTGGCCGATGTGATTTCTGAGATCATCGAGGAGATCGCGCCCCACGCCGTCAACGTCTCTTCACCCTATTTTGTCGGCCACATGACATCGGCGATTCCGTTTTTCATGGTCCACCTGAGCACGATCGTCGCTGCGTTGAATCAGAACCCGGTCAAACTGGAGACCTCCAAGGTGGTGAGCGTCTACGAACGACAGGTCTTGGCCAAGGTTCATCGTTTGTTGTTTCGCCTCGACGAGGCCTTTTATGACACCCACGTCCAGAGACCCGAAAGCACGCTCGGATCGTTCGTCGAGGATGGGACCCTGGCCAACCTGACTGCCCTTTGGGTGGCCCGAAACCGGTTGTTTTCATCCTCATCGGGCCATGCCGGCGTCGAACAGGAGGGGCTGGCCGCAGCCATGCAAGCGCGCGGCATCCGGCGGGTCAGGGTGCTCGTTTCGGAACTCTGCCATTATTCGATACGTAAGGCGGCTGGCGTGCTGGGCTTGGGAAGCCAGGCCGTGGTGCCCATCCCCGTCGACCAAAATAACCGGATGGATGTCCAGGCACTGAGGCGGGTGGTAGAAGAGATACGCCGGGACCAGGAAACCGCTGTTCTGGCCGTCATCGGCATTGCCGGCACCACAGAGACGGGTGCCGTGGATCCGCTCCACGCCATTGCGGATCTGTGTCGCGAACATCGCATCCACTTCCATGTGGATGCGGCCTGGGGGGGGCCTGTATTGCTTTCCCAGCGCTATGCCGGCCTGCTGGAGGGTATCCAGAGAGCCGATTCGGTGACCATCGACGGCCATAAACAGTTTTATCTTCCCATGAGCTGTGGTATGGTGTTTTTTAAAGATCCCGAGGCCATGGATGCGGTGGCCTACCATGCGGCCTACATCAATCGTCCCGGTTCGGTGGATCTGGGCATCCGTTCCCTGGCGGGCTCTCGTTCCGCCACTTCGCTGGTGCTGGGCAGCGCTCTGGATATCATGGGATCGGGGGGGTACGCGCTTCTTATCGACCATGGCATCGAAACGGCCCGTGCGTTTGCCGAAGAGATTCGTCGGCGGCCCATGTTCGAGCTGATTACGGCACCCGAGCTCAATATTCTCACCTATCGTATCGCACCCGGGCAGTGGCGCGTTTCATCCGGAGTGGATGAAGATAAATCCCTGGACATGCTGAACCGCATCAATATCCGGCTGCAACGGTTGCAACGGGAAGCGGGCAACAGCTTTGTGTCGCGTACCACACTCAGGCGTTTTGGCCGGCCGGACACCGTTGTGCTTCGAGCAGTGATCATGAATCCACGCACGACACCGGAAATATTGCAGTCCATACTCGACGAGCAAGAGACCATTTACCTCGAGCGAATTGCCCCTTTTTTGCCAAAACAATAAGGGGCGATACCCAACGGCCCTTGAATACGACCTGGCCACATGCATCGAAGAGCAGGGGTACCTCGTTGATTGAATTCCTTCCCATCTCCCGTTAAATGAAGCGGTCGCCACGAAATTCAGCGGGAACCTCTAAATTTCACGGTTTTCGTGGACGACCAGAGACGATCAAAGAAAGTTTTATCATATTATTATTATTTAAAATCAAAAAGATAAAATTTATCGGTGTCAATTTGGGCAACGGCAAGAATATTGCCATAAATTTGAATACAGGAGGGCGATTCAGCCCCCGTCCACAAACAGGCAAATTGGGTTGTGATCGAGGCGCACGGAAAATTTAAACGCAGGCATATGGCTCATATTTCGAGGAATAAATTTTTCGCGCAACGCCGATATCGCGTAAATTGGCCATTGGTGGATGGGCGCGCTTCAACACATCGGGCGGTGAGGCCATGGTACGGATGACAGTCGTTGCGAGAGTGCGTCCGGAAAAGCGGAACGAATTGCTGGATGCGATGCGTTCCCTGCGAAGGGACAGGCTCCTGGAACGAGGCATCTGCGCATCACGTGTCTATGAGTGTAAAGAAGATACGACCCATCTGGTTCTTATCGATGAATGGGAGAAGGAAGAGAACCTGCGAAGCTACACCCACAAAGAGGGCTTCCGGGTTCTGCTCGGGGCGCTTAGAACCCTGTGCGCGGAGGCGGATGTCAAATGTGATGCGATCAAAAAACGTGGAGACGGGTTAAGGCTCTACGGCTTCGATGCATTAACCGAAAAAGAACAGCCGAATTAAATCAAAGAAGGAGAAGCGACATGTTCAAAGAATTCAAGGAATTTGCAATGCGGGGCAACGTCGTGGACATGGCCGTGGGCATTATTATCGGCGCCGCCTTCGGGACCATCGTCAAGTCCCTTGTGGATGATGTGATCATGCCGCCCATCGGTCTGCTCCTGGGCAGTGTCGACTTTTCGGATCTGTTTGTCACCCTGAAAGAAGGCGCCACCGCGGGACCTTATCTTACGCTTGCGGCAGCCAAGGAAGCCGGTGCCGTCACCTTGAGCTATGGCGCCTTTTTCAATACCATCATCAGTTTCTTGATTGTCGCCTTTTCGGTGTTTCTGCTGATCAAAGGCATGAATTCGATGAAGCGCAAGGAAGAGACCCCGGCCGCCGACCCCACGACCAAAGAGTGTCCCTATTGTTTCTCCACGATACCGATCAAGGCGACCAAGTGCCCCCATTGCACTTCCACTCTCTAGGTAGTGTTGCGCGCTGTCAGCGGGCAGACGATTGGTCTTAACCTCGCATGGAAAAATAGATAGGCGGGTTTTCAGCCCGGCCCAGGCCCCACTTTTTTTAACCACAACCTAAGGGGAGGATATCATGGGATTATTTGATTTTGTAAAAGAGATCGGAAACAAATTATTTAATCGTGACGCGGAAGCAGCAGAAAAAATCAAGCAACACATCGAGGCGGCAAACCCCGGGATTTCAGGTTTGACTGTGGAGTTCAACGATGGCGTCGTCGCTCTTTCAGGTCAGGCAGCCAGTGCAGAAGCCATGGAAAAGGCCGTACTGCTGGCAGGCAATGTGAAAGGGGTGTCGGATGTCAAGGTTGACGGACTGCAAGCCCCGCCGGCCAAGGAAAAAGTAGAGTACTACATCATTAAAAAGGGAGATACCCTGTCGGCCATCGCCAAACAATTTTACGGAAAGGCCAATGACTATCCCCGGATTTTCGAGGCCAATCGGGAAGTGATCCAGGATGCGAACCTGATATATCCGGGGCAAAAAATTCGCATCCCTTTAGGCTGAAGCTTTAACTCAGAAATCGAGAGAGGATTAAAAAATGGGCATCGGCGATCTTTTGGGAGCTTTAATGCAATCCGGTATGGCGCCCTCATCCCATCAGCGTCTGCAGAACGCTATGGGGGGTAGCGGCGGTGGGCTTCTTGATAGCCTGGGCGGCATGCTTGGCGGAAAAGCCGGCGGAGGCGGAGGGTTTGGGGATCTCCTTTCCGGCGCCATAGGCGGAGGCGGAAGTGGTGGCGGGTTGGGCGGTATGCTTGGAGATGTATTGAACCAGGCTGGACAAGCCGCGGGCGGTAAAAATAATTTGGCCCTCGGCGGTCTGGGCGCCCTGGCCGGCGCTTTACTCGGTGGCGGCGGGAAATCCATGAAGGGCGCCTTAGGAGGAGGCGTGATGGCGCTCCTCGGTGCCATGGCATTTAAAGCCCTCAAAGGCAGTGGCCAAGGGGGGGGACGAGTTCCGCTGGGACTTCTCGAACCTCAAACCGAGTCTGACCGGCGTGAGTTGGAAACCCAATCGGAGTTGGTGTTGAAGGCGATGATCAACGCCGCCAAGGCGGACGGCCGTATCGATGAGGGTGAAATTCAGCGGATCGTGGGGAAGTTGCAGGAAGCGGGCGCGACGGCGGAAGACCAGCGCTACGTATTGACGCAGATGCAACAACCTATGGAAACAGATGAACTGATCCTGGCGGGCAGGCGGCAGCCGGAACTGGGGGTTGAAATTTTCGCCGCGTCGCTCATGGCGATCGAGGTGGACACACCGGCTGAGAAGGCCTACCTGGCAGAGCTTGCATCCGGTTTGGGATTGTCGCCGGAAGTAACAAGAAAAGTCGAGCAAATGGTGGGGCTGTAACGCCATTGAGTTTTTAATAGAGAACGGATGGATCGATGCGACATGCGGTAGTTCTTTTAGTGTGTTTATGTGCCTTCGGTTATTTTGAACATGCCAATGCCGAGGAGCAAGAGAAGACAGAAGAAAAGCACTTTTCCAACGAGACCAGCATATCGTTGGTCAATACCACCGGTAACACGGACACGCTGAGTCTGGCCGGTAAAAATGAAATGACATACAAATTCAGTGACAAGTGGGCGGCATCATGGATAGTCGGCACCATCTACAACGAGGCTGACGACGAAACAGAAACCGAAAGATATTATACGACGCTCAGGGGGGACTATTCCATCACGGATCGGTGGTATGTCTACGGACTGGGAAGCTGGCTTCGCGATACCTATGCCGGATTCGACCATCGCATCGGCATCGGTCCTGGCTTGGGGTACAGGTTTTTAATCGGTCCCACCTTTTTCATGATTACCGAGGGTGGCCTGAACTACAGCTACGAGAATTACGCGGATTCCGATGTGGACTCTGAAGAGTTCGCGGAGGGGCGCTTGTTCGCCCGGTTCGACTGGCAGTTCACCGATAAGACCAAATTTTCCCAAGGCGTTGAGTACCTGCAGAATCTAGAGGATGGCACTGCCTGGAAATTGAACTCCGAAACGGCCTTAATCACATCGCTAACCGATATTCTGGCGCTGAAAATTTCATATTCGGTTTTTTATAATCACGACCCGCAACCCAGTGATTTAAGCAAAACCGACACCATTTTCGCAACCTCAGTGGTTGTTGCCTTTTAAACTCATCGCGCAAAGGAGAAATTGATGGATTGGTCCAGTATTCTTGAGAGAGTGTATGTACTATTAACCGTTTACGGCATCAAAGTGGTCGGCGCCATCGCCATATTCATCGTCGGGCGATGGGTGGCCAAGGCCATTACCCGGTTCATGGAACGGCTGATGATAAAAAGAAAGGTGGATGGGACCCTGGTTTCTTTTGTCAGCCATTTGTCCTATGTCGCGCTGCTCGCTTTCATCATTATCGCAGCCCTGAACCAGTTGGGAATCCAGACCGCCTCTTTTATTGCCGTATTGGGTGCTGCCGGTCTTGCCGTCGGTCTGGCTTTACAGGGATCTCTATCCAATTTCGCGGCTGGCGTATTGATGATTATTTTCAGACCATTCAGGGTAGGAGATTACATCGAAGGCGCGGGCACGGCCGGTACTGTGGAGCAAATACAGATTTTCACGACACAGCTTAAGAGTCCGGATAACAAAACTATCATTATTCCCAATTCAAAAATTTCCGGTGACAATATCGTGAACTACTCCACCAAGGGAACACGACGTTTGGACCTGGTATTCGGCATCGGATATTCGGATGACATCGACAAGGCGCGCCAACTCATCATGGATCTCGTTCTTCAGGATCCGCGCATCTTAAAAGATCCCGAGCCACAAGTGGTGGTATCCGAATTGGCGGACAGCAGCGTGAACCTGACGTTTCGCGGATGGTCATCCCTTGACGATTTCTGGGGCATCTACTTCGATATGATCGAAAAGGTGAAAAAAACATTCGATGCCAACGATATTTCCATTCCGTTCCCCCAACGGGACGTTCATTTGTATGAGCATAACGAAGATTAATTCAATGCTTTTTTGTATACTCGAGATTTTGGCGTTCGCCGGTATGCTGGCGCAGCCGAATTCCGAATTTTTAGAAATCCATCAAAACTTAGGCTAAAGGGAGGAGAGATGATGAAGCGCTTTATTGGAATGTCCGTCATAACCATCGGGGTTGGCCTTGCAATGCTTTTAGGTTGCGGAGAGAAAGCTGACCAGGCCACCCAGGACATGAAAACGGGGGTCAAAGAGGCCACAGAGGCAGCCAAGCAAATGGGATCAGCGGCAAAGGAAAATGTCGAATCCGGAGCAGTCGCGACCAAAGAAAGTGTAGAGGCTGCAGCCGTGGCAGCAAAAGAGAAAATGGACGCATACCTGGGTGATATGAAGGGGCAACTGGATAACCTGGATCAGCAGTATGAGACACTCAGCGGAAAGGCGGGCGTTCTGGGTGACGCGGCCAAAGAGAAATTCAAAGATCAATTGGCGGCCTTTTCTGAAAAAAAAGAAGCTGCAGCGGCAAAAATGGAAGAGATGAAGGGACTGAGTGGGGATGCTTGGGAAAGTGCCAAGCAAGAGCTGGATCAAATGATGACCGATTTGACCCAATCGTATGACAGTATCAAAAAGGGATTCATCGGCGGCTGATGGATTGGGCGTGCAGATGTCGAGTTTGAGATGGCCTGACCTGCCGACCGATCGGTCAGGTTCGTCGATGAGTGAATAGGGTGTATGCGTTTGAATTGAAAAAGCAAAGGAAAGGAGTTTTTTATGCAGAAACGAGGATGGGGAGGGATGATTTTGGCAATGGTGTTGATGGTGGCCATGGTGGGATGTGCGTCCCAGCCGTTGTCGCCACCACCGCAGTTTACCCCGGAGCCGATTCAAAAGGGGATGTGGACGCAGAAGGTGGAGCATCTGGCGTTTGTGCTGGATGGATCGTCGTCCATGCTGGAAGGGTACAACGGGG
>Ga0209164_1002717_pt1 | contig 18021 bp, 14 predicted proteins | sample MTBNYHSulfiMetaG_FD_187458 | JGI IMG/M metagenome (GOLD analysis project Ga0209164, IMG submission 187458) | Enrichment culture microbial communities from rom New York Harbor, USA that are MTBE-degrading - MTBE-NYH (New York Harbor Sulfidogenic)... | ecosystem: Environmental > Aquatic > Marine >...
CATGAGGTCCCGGATGCTCCCGGCGGTGTCGTAGACCGCCACGGGCTCCACGGACGGGTGGCGGGCAAAGAAGGAGCGACACTGGTCGAGGGCCACCGGGTGGGAGGCGGCCGTCCGCACGCTGGCCAGCTCCACCCCGGGGGGCGCCACGAGGCAGAGGCGGACCCGGACCCGGGTCTCCGCCACCACGTGGAGGGAGCGTTCCAGGACGCGGTCCAGGTTCCCCTGGACGGATCCGGCCAGAGTGTTCTCCACGGGCACCATGCCCATCCTGGCCCGGCCCGTTGCGACGGCCTCGAAGAGCTCGTCGAAGGACCGGGCCGGGACCAGCGTCAATCCGGGCCCGAAGAGCTGTTCCGCCGCCATGTGGCTGAAGGCTCCCGGCTCCCCCTGGATGGCCACGGTGAGGGGGGTGGGCGTCAGGGGCTCTGGTGCCGATCGATGCCGGATGGCGGGGGCGGGGTCCATCATGCCCGGGAGGATGGGAGACCCGCCCCGCGGTGTCAACCGTCCCGGCCGGGCACGCTCCCTGCTACCCGCTCCCTTGGAACCGAGGGAGGGGGAAGGGTCATGGTGGAGCGCCTCATGCATAGATGCCGGAACAGCGGGATCCTCCTGGGCTCCCCCGACCACTTCGAGTGGCTCGGCGGAATCGCCAAGGGACTCCTGGTTCTCAACCTCCTGGACGGCGTTTTCACCCTCGTCTGGGTGGAGTACTTCGGCGCCGAAGAGCTCAATATCCTCCTCGCCGATCTGGTCTACGACGACGCCCTCCTGTTCATGCTGGTGAAGCTCACGCTTGTGTCGCTGGGGACACTCTTCCTGTGGCGCAACCGCCACAACTTCCTGGCCGTGATCTCCATCTTCGCGGCGTTCTTCGGATACTACCTGGTCCTCCTGATCCACCTTCAGCACTCCTCCATCCTGTTCTTCTGACGGCCGGGCGAGGGCCGGGCGACAGGCCGGGCGACGGGCCGGGCAAGGGCCGGGCCCCCCATCCCGTCACGCATCGCCTCGAACCCACCCCTCGTCGGGGTGGGGCTCAGCCCGCCAGGAAGGCGAAGTTGATGGAGAAGACGTAGACGGCGATGAGGACCGCCTCCCCCAGGAGCACGCCCAGGAGGCACTTCCAGGCGGGGATCCCCATGGTGCTGGCCACGTAGATGATCAGGTCGGTGGGGACCAGCGGAAAGAAGCTCCACGCCACGATGATGGGGAGCTCCTTCTTTCCCAGCGCTTCCCTCAGCCGGGCGGCCCTTCCCGGGTGCCGGGATTCCAGGGCGGTGCCCAGCCCCAGGAAGTGGGCGAAGTAATAGACGATGGTGGACGAGGTGAGGATGCCCAGGAGGTTCAGGAAATAGGCCTGGGACGGGGTGAAGAGGAAGGCTCCCGCGATGATGAGGGGGGTCGAGGGGATGAAGGTGAGGCCCCGGAGCGCCAGGATCGCGAAGTAGATGGCCACCACCACGACGGCGTGGTCGATCACGAGCGTTCTCAGGAAACGCAGCTCGAACCAGTCTCGCCGGAGGAAGTACAGGGTCAACACGGTCCCGGCGAACAGGAGCCAGACGATCAGCGTCCTCGGCTTGAACTTGGGTTGATCGATCATGCTCCCCGGTCCCGGGTCCTGGCTCCCCATCCTCTCCGGGCCGTCCCGCCGATCCCTCCGCCCTGGCGAAAGCCCCTTCCTCTGCCAGGCCTGGAGGGATCACCCGCGTCCCTGAAAGGCACGAGCTCCAATCTCGTGGAAGACAGGATCCGGAGGAAACCCCGCCTCCGCCCCTGGTCGAGCTGGTCGTCGGGGATGAGCTCGGGGCCAGTGAAGGACTATGGCCACACTCCCAGGATCCCTCCCATCACGGTGAACGCCACCACCATGTACCCGGCGTTCACCAGCCAGAGCCTCACGGGCCTCTGCTCGAAGAGGTACACGACACCGAACGCACCGCCCACCCAGAAGAGGCCCACGTGGAGGCCGGCCAGGAGCCCGAAGTGGAAACCGGCCCCGGGGCCGACGAACATGGCCAGCACGAAAGCCGCCACGAGCTCCAGCAGGAAGGACAATCCGAAGACGAGGGGCATGTTGCCCTCCCGCGCCTTCTCCTCCGTCATCCCGGAGGCGGCCATCCAGGCCTTTCCGAAGAGGACCGGGGAGTACCAGAGGGCGCCGATGACGAAGGTCGACACAGCGGCCACGAGGACGGCGAGGTAGTTGATCCCAGCCAGATCGAAGTCCATGTGCATGGAAGAGCCTCCTTGCGGTACTATGCGGGGAAACGGGCCGGTAGTCGCCGGGCCGGTGGTCACCGGGCCGGGTAATCCGAAGTAGATAGCAGCGAAGGGGGTCGGGACGCCAGCCTCTTGTTGCGAGGAGATCGGCGGTTGCGGCTTCCCGGATGGGGGAACGCCATTCGCCTCCGGCGGTTCCTCAGCAACCCGGCGCCGGAACCCGGGCCCCCGGAAACAAGAGGGTTCAGGGGTACGTACTTCTGCGTGATGAGGGTCGCCGCCGGGGGGCTTCCCCGTGTCCACTCGACGGCTTCACGCAGGCCAGCCACGCTAGCCATCGGAGGAGATCGTCGTGCACGCCTCTTCCGGGGACCTCCGGTACGCCTTCCGGCGCATGCTTCGAAGCCCGGGGTTCACCGCCGTCGCGCTCCTTTCCGTGGCCCTGGGGATCGGGGCCAACGCCTCCATCTTCGGACTCGTGGAGGGGTTCCTCTTCCGCGAGAGCCCCTACGAGGCTCCGGAGGAGCTGGTGGACCTCTACCTGCACCTGGACGTCTTCCCCTTCACCCCCCTTTCCGTTCCCGACTACCGGGACGTGCGGGAGGGGACCCGTGAGGTCTTCCAGGAGGTGGGTGCGGCGGGCTTCACCTTCGCCCAGGTCGACCACGGGGACCGGTTCGAGAGCGTGCTGGGGGAGGTGGTCACCGGCACCTACTTTCCCCTCCTGGGCCTGGGCGCCGCCCTGGGCCGGACCCTGGGTCCCGAGGACGACGTGAGCCCCGGTGGGCACCCTGTCATCATGCTGGGCCACGGCTACTGGCGGCGGGAGTTTGGGGGGGATCCGGGGGTTCTCGGCCGCACGCTGAGGATCAACGGCCACGGGTACGAGGTGGTAGGCGTGGCGTCGCCGCGCTACGAGGGCGTGCTTCCCGGCGTCGTGCCGGCCATCGTGGCCCCCCTCTCCATGGTGAGGGAGCTGCTGCAGGGATCCGGGGATCCCCTCACCAGCCGCGACAGCCAGGCCTATTTCACCAAGGCCCGGCTGCGCCCCGGCGTATCCCTGGAGCAGGCCGACGTGTCCCTGGCGGGCGTCGCGTCGTACCTGCGGGAGTCCTTCCCCGAGACGTGGGACGAGTCCCGGCGTTTCGTCCCCGTCCCCTCGGAGGACGTGATCCTGAACCCCCTGGTGGACCGCTACCTCGTCCCCGCGGCCACGGCGGCCCTCGTCCTGGTGGCGGTGGTCCTCCTCATCGCCTGCGCGAATCTCGCTTCCTTCCTCCTGGCCCGGGGGATGGACCGGAGGAAGGAGATCGCCATGCGGCTCGCCCTGGGTGCGCCGCGGGGGAGCCTGGTCCGCCAGCTCCTCACCGAGACGACCCTCCTGGCCCTCGTCGGAGGCCTTCTCGGAATCGCCCTGGCCTCCTGGATCCTACGGGCCCTTTCCACTATGGAGCTGCCCCTGCCCGGCGGAGTCCATCCGGAGCTGGAGATGAACGGGGCCATCGTCGTCTTCGGCCTGGCCCTGTCCCTGGCCACGGGCCTCCTGTTCGGGCTGGTCCCCGCCCTCCACACCACCAGGCTGGATCTCACCACCTCCCTCAAGGACGGGAGGGGAGGGGGTGGAAAGCCCCGACGTCTCACCCTCCGGAACGCCCTGGTCTCGGGCCAGGTGGCGGCTTCCCTGGTGCTTCTCATCGGCTCGGGCCTCTTCGTGCGGAGCCTCCAGGCCAGCCGGGCCGTGGATCCCGGATTCGGACAGGATCCCACGGCGGTCCTGTCGTTCGTGGTGTCGGGCGAGCGGTACGAGCCCGAGGAAGGGAGGATCTTCGTCGGAAGGTACCTGGAGCGGATCGGGGCCCTCCCGGGGGTGGAGGCCGCCGGCGTCACGGAGAACCTGCACCTGACCACCACCACCATCACCACCCTGGAGGTGCAGGTGGACGGCGTCGAGCCCCCGCCCGGGCGGCGGTTCCACGAGGTCGACCGGGCACGAGTGGATCCGGGGTTCTTCGGCGCCGCGGGGATCCCCCTCCTCCAGGGAAGGAACTTCGAGGAGGCCGACGTCTCAGGGGGGCGGGCGGTGGCCATCGTCAACGAGGCCATGGCCCAGCGGTTCTGGCCCGGGCAGGACCCGGTGGGGAAGCTCGTCCGGCGGGAAGACGGGACGGAGCTGGAGGTGGTGGGGGTAGCCCGGACCACGAAGGTCCGCAACATCGGTGAAGGGCCCCGCCCCTTCCTCTACGTTCCCTACAGCCAGAGCTACACGGCCTTCCTGACGGTGCTCGTCCGCTCCTCCCGGGGGGCGGCGGAGGCCCTCGGGGACGCCCTCCGGACGCTCCGGGAGATGGACCCGGAGATGGTGATCGTGGAGGCCACCACCATGGACCGCCATCTCGGCGCACAGCTCCTTCCGCGGCGCATCGGAGCCACCGCGTCCGCCATCCTGGCCGTCCTCGCCCTCGTCCTGGCCAGCATCGGCCTCTACGGGGTGGTGAGCTACGCCGTGGCTCGCCGGACCCGGGAGGTGGGGATTCGCATGTCGCTGGGGGCGGAGCCCGGGAGGGTCGTGCGGGAGATGCTCCGGGAGGGCCTGGGCCTGGTGGCCGTCGGAGGGTGCGTTGGACTGGCCCTGGCGGCGGCGGGCGCCCAACTCCTGGGGAGCCTCCTCTTCGGGATCCGTCCCATGGATCCGGTGACCTTCCTGGCTGTCCCGGCCCTGCTTCTGGGCGTGACCCTGTTGGCGGCTTACCTGCCGGCCCGCCGGGCCAGCCGCGTGGACCCGGTGACGGCCCTGAAGGCGGAATAGGGGAGTAGGCCCTCGTCCTGGCGCTGACCTTCGGAGAGGACGCCCCATCCAGTCCCGGGGGCCATCCCCGGATCTTGGACCCGGAGGACCTGGAGTCCCGATCGGAGGTGGTCCGTCACGTGCAGGCGAACCAGGGGCGAACCCGGTGGCCCCGGCGCTCGTGGGCCTCGTGGCCCCCGTACACCAGGATGCCCCACGGGTCACCGGATAGGTCCCGGTAGGTGTCCAACCCCTTCAGAAAGTCCGACGCTACGGTCTCGGACGACTTGATCTCCATGGGAACCCGGCGGGCGCCCAGGTCCACGAGGAGGTCGACTTCCCGCCCGTTGGAGTCGCGCCAGAAGAAGAGAGGTGGACGCTGGCCGTGATGAAGGAAGAGCTTGCGCATCTCGCTCACGACGAACGTCTCGAAGATCGCTCCTCGAAGCGGGTGGTGCCGCAGATCCCCGGCGTGACGCAGGCCCAGGAGTCGACAGAGGAGGCCGGTGTCGGTGAAGTAGAGCTTCGGTGTCTTGATGAGCCGCCGGGAGAAGTTCTGAAAATGGGGCCGGAGGAGGTCCACCACGTAGCTTGCCTGGAGGATCGAGAGCCATCGGGACACCGTGGTCTGGTCCACGCCGGCGTCGGCGCCCAGGGAGGAGCGGTTCAGGAGCTGGCCGGAGCGACCGGCGCACAGCCCCAGGAACCGGAGGAAGGCGTCGAGGTTGCCGATATTGGAGATCATCCGGACGTCGCGCTCCACGTAGGTGCGCACGTAGCCGTCGAGCCAGGTCGACGCCTCTAGCCCCCGGTCGTGGATGGGAGGGTAGGAGCCGCGGAAGAGGGTCTCGTCCAGACCACGTCTCTCCTTCTCCCCCCGGCCTCCTTCCCCCTTTTCGAACTCGTCCGGAGTCAGAGCGGGCCTCCTCTCCAGCTCCGCCATGGAGAAGGGAAGGAGCTCGAGCACGGCCGCCCGGCCCGCCAGGGACTGGCTGATCTTCTCCAGGAGGAGGAAGTGCTGGGATCCCGTCAGCACCAGGGGCCCGCCGCGGCGTTCGTCGGCAAAGCCCTGGATGGACGAAAAGAGGTCCGGGGCGCGTTGGACCTCGTCCAGGATGGCCCCGGGGGCGTCCTCGAAGCGCCGCAGGAAGCCCCGCGGGTCCTCGACGGCCTCCTCCCGGGTCTGGGGATCCTCCAGGGACCGGTACTCGAATTCCGGGAACGTGGCCCTCGCCAGCGTGGTCTTCCCGGATTGCCGGGGCCCGGTGAGGAAGATCACCGGGTAGGGCCCGGCGAGGCTGCGCAGGCGGGGCGCCAAGGTGCGGGCGATCATGCAAGAATCCTAAGGCGAGAAGAGGATTATGTCAATTCAGGATTCAATCCCGAATCATCATAAACCCACGGCTGGGCATTCCGGGAGCTGGCGGAAGGCACCGATCTCTCTTCACCTCACCGTCGGCCCGTCGATCAACCGAGCGATGGACAGGTCCGGAGGAAGAACTGTGATTCGGCGGAGGCGGTCATCGAAGACCGCAACCGCCTGCGGTTCATGTGATCGCCATGGCTGTTTGAGGGGCCAGCGCCCCGTCCATTCGGCCGGGCCCGGTGCCAGGGGCCCGCAGGAGCTCAGGCCGGGTCCGATTCCCCGCGTAACCTCATGCTGGATCAGTTGCCGCCGTAGCCGGGGGGTTTCTTCTCCCCGCGCCATTCCTCCTCACAGTACTCCGCGCACAGGTCGTCACAGGATGGCCCCTCACCTGATAGCGGCTTGATCGCCTAGGCAAGAAGGGAGACGGGCCACCCCCACCCGTAAGGGCCTCCGCCCGTGCCGGCCGACGACCCTGGGTTCCCTCAGTCCCGCCGACGCCACGGGTCCGCCGGCCTCGTTCGCCGCAGATCCAGGGCCTCCCGAACCGCAGCCCGCAGTTCTTCAGCGTCCAGCGGCTTGTACAGGATGAAGTCGGCTCCGTATTCCTTGGCCAGGTCCAGTTGGTCGGCGGCCCACTTCGACACGGCGATGATGGGGACGTCAAACAACTGCTCCCGCAGATCCTTGATGAGCCGGAGGCCGCTGGCTCCGGGCATGGCCAGGTCCGTGATCACCACGTCCGGATCGGTGGAGCGGCACAGGTCGTAGGCGGTCCCGACGTCCTCGGCATACGAGAGCTCGTGCCCCTCCGGTTCGAGGAGGGAGGTCATCAGCACCCTCTCCATCTCCTCGTCGTCGACGATCAGGACCCTGGCCATGCTATCCTCCTCTGTGAGCTTCCCGGGAAGCTCACGGTTCACCTCCACCTCCGCAAGCTCGTTTCACCGGCCCCTTGCCTGAGGCTTGGACTTCATGCTGAGGCCGATCCGGTTCCGCTCCAGGTCCACCTCCATCACCGTGACCCGCACCCTCGATCCGACCTTCACCACCTCGTTGGGGTCCCGCACGAAGCGGTCGGCCAGCTGGGAGATGTGCACGAGCCCGTCCTGGTGGACGCCGATATCCACGAAGGCGCCGAAGGCCACCACGTTGGTGACCACCCCCTCCAGCGTCATGCCGGGCTTCAGGTGCCTGGGCTCGGTGACATCCTCCCGGAAGGCGGGGGCTTCGAACGCGCTCCGGGGGTCCCGGCCCGGGCGGCGCAGCTCCTCGAGGATGTCCCGGAGGGTGGGGAGGCCCACGTCGCCACTGGCGTAGCGGGGCAGCTGGCTCTCCAGCCTCCCGAGCAGCGCCTCGTTCCCCACCAGCCCTCCCACCTCCGTGCCCAGGTCGGCGGCCATGCGCTCCACCAGGCGGTATCGCTCCGGGTGGACGGCGGTGGCGTCCAGGGGGTGGGCGCCACCCCGCACCCTGAGGAAACCCGCGGCCTGCTCGAAGGCCTTGGGGCCGAGGCGCGGCACCTCCAGCAGGTCCTTTCGTGACCGTACGCCCCCCCGGGCGTCCCTGAGCTCGACGATGTTCCGGGCCAGCGTGGGGCCGATCCCCGCCACGTAGGAGAGGAGGGGAGCCGAGGCGGTGTTCACCTCCACCCCCACCCGGTTCACGCAGAGCTCCACCGTCTCGTCCAGACGGGTCTTGAGCCGGGGCTGGTTCACGTCGTGCTGGTACTGCCCCACCCCGATGGACTTGGGGTCGATCTTCACCAGCTCCGCCAGGGGATCCTGGAGTCGGCGGGCGATGGACACGGCGCCCCGGAGGGACACATCCATCTCCGGCAGCTCCTCCCGGGCCACATCGCTGGCCGAGTAGACGGACGCTCCCGCCTCGTTCACCACCACCACCGTCGGGCCACCGGCCTCGCCCGGGCGGGCCCGCACCACCTCCCGCACCAGGGTCTCCGTCTCCCGGGAGGCGGTCCCGTTCCCGATGGCGACCATCTCGGGCCTGTGCCGGTCCAGCAAGGCGTTGAGCCCGGCCCGGAAGCGGTCCTCCTGGTGGAGGTAGAGGGTGTCCGTGGCCAGCACGGCGCCGGTGCGGGAGACCACCGCCGCCTTCACCCCGGTGCGGTAGCCGGGGTCCAGGCCCAGGACGCTCCGCTCCCCCGCCGGCGATTGGAGTAGGAGCTGCTCCAGGTTCACGCCGAAGACCCGGATGGCCTCGGACTCGGCAGCCTCCTTCAGTTCCAGGCGGAGGTCCACTTCCACCCCCGGCTTCAGGAGACGCTTGTAGGCGTCCTCCGCCACCCTCCCCATCTCCCCCCGGGCAGGGCGGCCCTCCAGGGCCCGGGCCCGGACCATGGCCAGGACCTCCTCCTCCGGTGCGTCGATGTTCCACTTGAGCACCTCCTCGGCCTCCCCGCGCCGGAGCGCCAGCATCCGGTGGCTGGGGACGGAGGAGACGGGCTCGGTGTGGTCGAAGTAGTCCCGGAAGCGGGCTGCCGCCGGGTCGTCCTCCTTCCCCTTGAGGACCCGGGAGCAGACGGCGCCCTTCTTCCGCGTGAGGTCCCGGGCGGCGCCTCGGAGGCCCGCGTCCTCCGCCACCCGCTCCGCCAGGATGTCCCGGGCCCCCTGGAGGGCCGCCTCCACGTCGGGGACCTCCTTCCCGGGGTCCACGAAGGCCTCCGCCCTGGACCGGGCCCCGGCGTCGTCCACCTGCCCTTCCCAGAGGAGGTCGGCCAGGGGGAGGAGCCCCCTTTCGGCGGCGATGGTGGCCCGGGTGCGGCGCTTGGGCCGGTAGGGCAGGTACAGGTCCTCCAGGACCTGCTTGGTGTCCGCTCCCTCGATCAGGGCCCGTAGCTCCGGGGTGAGCTTCCCCTGCTCCTCGACGGAGGCCAGGATGGCGGTCCTCCGCTCCTCCATCTCCTCCAGGTACCGGGCCCGGTCCCGCACGTCCCGGAGCTGCACTTCGTCCAGCCCCCCCGTGGCTTCCTTCCGGTACCGGGCGATGAAGGGAAGGGTGGCCCCTTCGTCGAAGAGGGCCAGCGCGCCCGCCACCTGCTGTGGGGAGACGGAGAGCTCGGCCGCTACGCGTTGGGTGATGGAATGGGCTGGCACGGGGATCCTTGCCGCGGCTGGGGTGGACGGGGAGGCTTGACGGCACCGCCGCCGGTGCGTCGCCGAGCTCGTGACCAACTGCCGGGAAAGGTGGCGGATGCCGGGGTGGGGTTCAACCGGGGGGGGCCAGCGGGAGGTCGGCATGCCGGTGAACCTGTCCATCAAGAACGTCCCCGACGATCTGGCCGAGGGCCTCCGGCGGGGCTCCACCATCGTCACCTTCAACCCGGCCATCGAAGAATGGATCCCCCTCTTCGACGACCCCATCCTGGCCCAGAGTGCCCTGGGCCGCCTCGCCCACAACGCCTACCAGGTTGTCATGGAGGGCAAGAGCTACCGCAGTCGTCAGAGGCCCGGAATGGCCAACCCACCTCCACCCGAAAAACGGAGGAACTAGCGGAAGCCGACCCTTAGAACCAATAATCACCCAGGCCCCGAGGGGGGTGAGCCAAGCTCGTGAGAATGGGTGGGCCATGCTGGCGACAAGTGACAACGTATGCAGGGCTGATCGAGAACCTGGTGGGAATGACGCCTGATCGGAGGCCGGTCACGTACTCCCCATCGGAGGCATCCTGGCCCAGCCCGTACCTGGCCCAGAGACAAGAGGTGGCAATCACCGTCTTCGACAGCCTTGGGACAAATGGACACCAGGTGGTTTCGTATCCGGGCCTTGGGGTGGCGGTGCGGGCGGCGAGCGACGGAACCGTGCACATGCTGATACCCTTTCCCCGCTGGACGCTCTTCGCTGTCTCGGGGAAACAGCTCTATGTGGGTGACAGTCAATGGCCGAGGATTTTGGCGTTCGACCTGCAGGGTCAGGTGCGTTCGTTGATCCGGATCCCGGCCCCTTCTCGCAGCATCCATGCAGAAGATCTGGACCTCCTGGTGGGGGGGGTGAGTCAGAGGCTTCCGTCCAGTGGCCCCGGTGTCTGGCGTCGTTGGCGAGAGATGTTGGCGGATCTTCCCCTTCCTGAGACCGCCCCTTTCTTCTCCAGACTCCTGGTGGACACGGAGGGGAATCTCTGGGTTCAAGGGTACCGGATGCCGGGGGAAGAGACGAAGAGTTTCTGGGTACTCGATTCATCTGGAAAGCTGATCGCCAGCGCAACCCTGCCCGAAGGCCTCGCGGAGAGAGGTGAGGATCCTCTCGGGGGAAGGACCCTCAAGGTGGGAGGCGATTGGGTCCTGGGTGTGTGGACCGATGCCGACGGCATTGAATACGTACGCCTGTATCACCTGAGAAAGGCGACGAGGGGAGCGCCGTGAAAGCCGTGGTACTCCGTTTCCTATTTCGCGTGGTCATCAGCCTTACGATCACGGTACTCTTGGCTCCCTTCGGACATCAGCCGTTGTCGGCGCAGACCCGGCCGGACACCCTCCCCCTGACCATCCAGGGGAGCGTGGTCAGCCGCCCGTCGGGGTCTCCCCTGGCGGGGGCGGTGATCCGTGTAGGGGCGACGGCGATGGTGGTGTCGGGGGAGGGGGGCGGGTTCCGGCTGGAGGGCATCCCGCCCGGGACCCATCGCGTGGTGGTCACCTGCCTGGGCCATCAGCCGCTGGAGACGGACGTGACCTTCAGTCGGTCGGGGTCGCTGGTCCTCCCCCTTGTGGCCGTGGAGCCCCTGCTCGCCACCGGCGAGCAGGGATCGATCCGGGGGCGCCTGCGGGTCACGGGTGGGGAGGGGAGCACGGAAGGGGGCACCGTTACGCTCCCCGAACTCGGTCTGGCGCGGATCACCGGCCGGGACGGCACCTTCCTGTTCCCCGAGGTTCCCGCCGGCACGCATGCGGTCACGGTGGCCCTGCTCGGCTACTCGGAACGCCGCGAGTCCGTAGAGGTAGTGGCGGGCCGGATGACGGAGCTGGACATCCCCCTCTTCGTGGAGCCGATCCCCCTGGAGGGGATCACGGTCACCGCCCGTCCGCGCTGGATCGTCTCCACCGGCCTCTTCCGCAGGCTGGAGAACCGCAACGCCTATACCGGGAGGGCCTGGACGCGCGAGGAGATCGAGAGGCTCGACCCCGTGTTCGTCCAGGACCTGGTAGAGAGTCTTCCCGGCGTCTCCTACGATCCCGTCGAGGGATACCGGGCTCAGCGACGGGGCTGCCGCCTGGCCCTCTACATCGACGACGCCCCCATGCCGGGATTCGACCTGGCGGTCCTGGACCCCCGCCAGATCGAGGCTATCGAGGTCTACTACGGCGGGGGCTTGCGCATCCCGGCGGAGTACGGCTCTCGGCACTGCGGGGTGATCCTGGTCTGGCTGCGACACTGAGGGCGTGTCGACACCCTATGCCCTGGGATTGGGGTATCCCAGGTGAGGCGCCCAAGGAGCGGTCCTCTCTCGCACGGTGGCGCGGACGCGGGCGGCGGGCGAGGTCCGCCCAAACACCGTGGCGCAGGGCGACCCCGCCCGCTCACGGGAAGATGTCCCCCATGGCTGTCTCCAGGGCGTCGCGTACGTCCTGGGCCCGGGCTCCCATATGGTAGGCCGCCACGGCCACGGGACGCAGGAGATCGCTGAGGGCGGGTTGAAGGTTGGGGTTGCCCGGCGGCTGGGGAGGCCGGAGGGCTACGTGGGTCCCCCGCGCCCCCCGGGTTTCCAGGACGCCCCGCTGCTCCAGGGCGCCATATGCCCGGGCCACGGTCCCCGGCGCCACCTCCAGCTCAGCGGCCAGCTCCCGCACCGCGGGGAGGCGCTCGCCCGGGGTGAGACGGCCCGTGGCCACTGCTTCCTCGATCCGGGCGACGATCTGCTCGTAGATGGGCGTGGCTGAGCTGGGCTCGACCTGGAGGAACCAGACCGTCTCGGCGGGCGGCCGGGGCTCCTTTCCCCCGTCGGGCCGTCGGCCTTGCGGCTGGGCCTCGGGTCGGGCGCGGAACCGGCGCGCGGTCTCGGCCACGGCCGCGTCCGTGACCTTGAACGCGACCAGGGCCTGTGCGGCGATCCCCTTCGCTTCCCGGATCAGCCCCTGAAGAAGATGATGCGTGTCGAGGCCGGTACGGCCAATCCGGCCCCGGGCATCCCCGTCGGAGTCGCGTGCGCTGGCCATGGCATACTCGAGGGCCCTCTTCGCCCGTGAGGTATAGGGGCGGGCCCCCCGCAGGTCTGGGGTCCGCCCGGGGCGGGTATGCTCGAGCACGTGCTTCCTCAGGCGGACGGGATCGACCCCGAGCTGGGCGAGGATCACCAGGGCCGACCCGCCCTCCTGCTGCAGGAGGGCGAGGAGAATGTGCTCGGTGCCCACGTAATCGTGGCGCAGCTCCCGGGCTACCTCGCTCGCCAGGAACAGCACGTGCCGTACGGGTTCGGAGAAGTCGTACCTCACGAGCGGCCTCCCTGTTTGTACCAGACAACCTGGTACAACTTGGGGAGGCCCGAGGCTTGTGTCAATAGGGATGATACAAGAAGGGCGCGGCCACCGGCCTCCTGGGCCTGGGGGGAAGCCGTTCCCTCCTCCGGTTGACCGGGGACGCGGTGCACCTCCGCCGTGATCCGCATCGGCTCGTCAAATTCCTTGTGCGTTGGGCCTCCCTGTATGTAGCGTTCTCCGAATCCCATCATGGCCCCGAGACCCGCGCCTTGCAGCCCCGGCCGCGCGATTCGCTCACACCGCCTCTGGAGGAGACATGCCCGCGATCCACGACGCCTTCCGTTACGCGGAGGCCCTCTCCACCACCGAGGCCGAGCTGCGCCGGGCCTGCGCCATTCTCCTGCTCCCGGCCCACGGCACCGCGGAGGAGCTGCGCGGACGCCTGGTGGCGCACCTGCGTACGCTGGAACCCTCCCGCCCGGTGATCTGCCTGAACCCGGGTCCCGTGGCGGAGCGATCCTCCTGGGGACCTCTCCCGCGCCCCCAGCCGTCGGAGTATGCGCCGGCCTTCGCCGACGAGATTGCGCTGGTTCCGGACGCCCCCGATTTCGCCGCCCTCCTCGAGGAACAGCTGGACGTCAGTCGGGCCCTGGCCCTGACCTTCGGTGAAGCCTGGGCCCACCTGCGCTACGGTCCCGACAAGTGGAGCGTGCGGGAGGTCCTGGGCCATGTCTCCGACTGCGAGCGCGTTCTTTCCTATCGGCTTCTGCGGGCGCTGCGGAGCGATGGCACGCCCCTGGCCGGGTTCGACCAGGTGGCCTGGGTGCCGGCCGCCCGCTTTGAAGAGCGTTCCCTCGGCCAGGTCGTGGACGAGCTTGCCGCCGTGCGGGAGGCTACGGTGTGCCTTATCCGCAACACTGCCGACGCCGACTTCGCATTTCGGGTCCCCGTGGGCAAGTCGAGCATCACCGCCCGCGGGTTGGCCTACCTGATCGCCGGCCACGAGCGCCACCACCAGAATCTGCTCCGGACCCGATACCTCTCTTGTTTGGGTGGGGTAGGGTAGGAGGAGTGGCCAGGACCAGTCCCGGATCTTCTCTGCGACGGTGACGGTGTATGCCTGATCGGGTCCCAGGTGCAGTACCGCCAGCATGACCAGGAACTCGAAGTGGGCCAGCGAGTCGGACTCCATGGGGGCACCCCTTGAGGTCTAGTTCCCATGTGGCTATACCAGAGGTGGGGGGTCCTCACCGGGATGGGGAGCGGGGGTGGTGGCTAGGGTGGGAGGGAACGTCCCATGCCTGGTCCGAAGGGCCGGCCAACGCTCACCTCAGCGCAGGAGCGGGACATCGTGCTTCCCTTCACCTCCGGGCAGTTCTTCGAAGTCTTCTCCCTCTACAATCAGGCGGTTTGGCCGGCCCAGGTCATCCTGTTCCTCCTGGCCCTGGCCGCGACCGGCCTGGCCTGGAAGGGGAGGGGATGGCGCGGAAGAGCCGTGGCCTCGATCCTCGGGTTCTTCTGGTTGTGGATGGGTGCAGTGTACCACTGGGAGTTCTTCACCCGGGTCAACCCGGCGGCGTGGGTGTTCGGAGGCCTCTTTCTTGCCCAGGGGGCCCTCCTCCTCTGGTTCGGGCTCCGGGGCGAGGGCCTGCGCTTCGCCACAGGCGGAGACCTCTTCACCTGGGCCGGTGGCGTGTTGATCCTCTATGGGCTCGTGCTCTACCCCCTCCTGGGAATCGCCCTCGGGCATCGCTATCCGGCCCAGCCCACCTTCGGGCTCCCGTGCCCGACGACGATCTTCACGGTGGGGATTCTCCTGTGGGCGGGGCCGCGGGTGCCATGGGTCCTCCTGGTGATTCCCGCGCTATGGTCCGCCATCGGGTTCTCGGCCGTGCGGTTCTTCGGGGTCCTGGAGGACGCCATGCTCCCGGTGGCCGGGATCCTGGGTGGGGCGCTCATCCTCTGGAAGAACCGGGGGGCCGGCAGGAAGGTCTCGACCTCATGACCGTCGCGGGGGATCCTCTGTGGAGGAGAGAATAGCCTACTCATCCGACTGGAGGCATCGCTCAAGTCCTGGCCCGGAAGCCGCCCGCCGAGAGCGCGCTTCGGTCATCCCCGGGGTCACGGAACGCGAGGACCAGCCGGGTCCCCACCCCGACGCCTCCCACCAGGACGGACACGGGAATCAGATCCGCACATCCTCTCGCCTGCCGAAGCGCTGGAGGTCGTACGGCCCCTCGGACTCATCACCGAGAGGGGCGCTACGGAGATGATCCGAGAGGACCGGTGGAACGCAGAGTAGCGTTCGACACGACCTTCCTCATCGACCCGCAGCAGCCTGGTTCCAGGCCTCCTCCTGGAGTGTCACGAGGATGTAGGGAACCAGTTCGACCCAGGAGGTGACCCTGGGGCCGTCCCAGTCGTGTCGGTTGTAGGGTGCGTCGAAGCAGACCGGTGGGCCTTGGAAGGCCCTCAGGTTCTTCGGGTGGTCGTCCACCAGCAGGCTCCCCCGGAGGAGACCCTTGTCCCGCACCACGATCATTCTGTCAGCCGGGTAGGGGCCTCCACTGTCCCAGATGCGGGGCATGGGCGAGAGCCCGTTCATGAGCATCCAGTGGGCCTTGGCTTTGACCATCCCCAGGTAGGCACACGAGGTGGCGATGACCCACGGAACCTCCAGTTCGTCCAGCGCCATCAGGCCCTCGATGGCGTGGGGGACGGGTTCCACGGTGTCGTACAGCTTCTCGTCGGCCAAGACATCGAACATCCACTGCCTGGCTTCGGGGCGAACGAAGTCTCCGATGTCCCAGGAGGTGATCTGGTCTACCGTCAGGGTGTCGTTCCACTCACGGTTGTACCTCTCCACCCAGACCGAACGCAGGTCCGCTATCACGCCATCCAACTCGATCAGAACGGGTAGCATCTCATGACTCCTTCGTCACTCCGAACGAGGTCGAGGTGGGCCTCTCCGGGAAAAGCTCTCGGCATTCGCTGGTTGAAAGGTCCACTCGGGGACCAAGGTCATCCAGGCCCTTCCGGCTTTCGAAGTCGAACTGCAGGACGCAGAGCCAGTTCCAGATGGCGTGGTGGACCGAAGGGATGGCAGGCTGACCGTCTCTGACATGGACCCCATGACCCTCGCCCCCGCCTTCACGACCTCCAATACGCCGATCTCATCGTCGATCCCCTCCAGATATCCACGCCCCCCGCGCGGGGGGCGACAGGCAGCCTAGAGGGCGATGCCGACGCAGCCACGTTTCAATCCACGCCCCCCGCGCGGGGGGCGACCGGTGGGGTGTGCTCTGGGCGCAGACCCAGCAGGTTTCAATCCACGCCCCCCGCGCGGGGGGCGACAAGGGGCTTGCCCGTCTTCGCCAGGAAGTCGATGTTTCAATCCACGCCCCCCGCGCGGGGGGCGACCGGTCTCCTCGAGGGTCGGCGTCAACGCGGACAAGTTTCAATCCACGCCCCCCGCGCGGGGGGCGACCGCCGGAGATCCCACCGGAAGAGCTGGTCCCCTGGTTTCAATCCACGCCCCCCGCGCGGGGGGCGACGCAGTACATCGTCCTCTGGGTCCGGCTTGCTCAAGTTTCAATCCACGCCCCCCGCGCGGGGGGCGACCAGAGGGCCTCGATCTCTTCGGCGCTGGACCCGTAGTTTCAATCCACGCCCCCCGCGCGGGGGGCGACCGGCAATGACGACCCAGCCCAGCTCATAGTCGATGTTTCAATCCACGCCCCCCGCGCGGGGGGCGACTCTATCTGGAGCACCCGGTAGCGGGGGAGGATCTGGTTTCAATCCACGCCCCCCGCGCGGGGGGCGACATTCGTTCATGGTGTTCTCCTGTGATTGGTACGCGTTTCAATCCACGCCCCCCGCGCGGGGGGCGACCGGGATACGGGTAGACGCGCTATCCGACACGCTGTTTCAATCCACGCCCCCCGCGCGGGGGGCGACCGGGACGCCGGTATCCATCCAAGAGGACTTCAAGTTTCAATCCACGCCCCCCGCGCGGGGGGCGACACGCGGATTCAGGACGTACACGTGAACATCTCGGAGTTTCAATCCACGCCCCCCGCGCGGGGGGCGACCCGATGCGCTCCTCAACCTTGCGCACAACATGGTTGTTTCAATCCACGCCCCCCGCGCGGGGGGCGACCTGCCGGAGCCATCGCTTCTGCTCTTTGGTGAGCTTGTTTCAATCCACGCCCCCCGCGCGGGGGGCGACGGGTGAGGACCATCCGGGCACGGAGCAGGTCGATGTTTCAATCCACGCCCCCCGCGCGGGGGGCGACCTCCGGGGCCGGGACGCCTACGGGGAGCGGACGTTTCAATCCACGCCCCCCGCGCGGGGGGCGACGGCGCCTCTCCTGGCGGAAGTACATGAAGCAGAGTTTCAATCCACGCCCCCCGCGCGGGGGGCGACCAGTACCACCTAAACTAGTAGAAAGAGCAGTAGTGTTTCAATCCACGCCCCCCGCGCGGGGGGCGACCGGGCTGAGGAGATGATCGACCGCCACAACATCCAGTTTCAATCCACGCCCCCCGCGCGGGGGGCGACAACGCGGTGGCGACCACGGACCCGGCAGGCAACCGGTTTCAATCCACGCCCCCCGCGCGGGGGGCGACCGGAAGCTCCAGCCCTCCCCGCCGACCGCTCACGTGTTTCAATCCACGCCCCCCGCGCGGGGGGCGACGCCAGGGGCGGCGGCTCCGGTGGAGGAGGCTCCAGTTTCAATCCACGCCCCCCGCGCGGGGGGCGACCATTGGACCTGGAGCAGCCCAGGAGCTTCAACGAGTTTCAATCCACGCCCCCCGCGCGGGGGGCGACCGAAGGAAGTTTCCGAGCGCCTGAGTGAGCAGTGGTTTCAATCCACGCCCCCCGCGCGGGGGGCGACCTGAGCGGGGTGAATCTCTGGTACAACGACCCGGAGTTTCAATCCACGCCCCCCGCGCGGGGGGCGACTCCTACAGCATAATGTCTTGCCGCATCGCATGATAGCAGATCTGTTGCGCGATCCCGGTCGCGATTCGCCTGGACCAAGGCCGGCGACTCAGGCATCAATCAAGAACCTCAATGTTCTCCGCATCTCTCCCCTGATCGCGAGCCCCTGTCATTTCCCACGAGCTTGATCCACCCATGAGGCTGTTTTTCTCACGAGCATGATCCACCTTTAGATCGAGTTTCTCACGAGCTTGATCCACCCCCC
>Ga0209164_1002722_pt1 | contig 17995 bp, 15 predicted proteins | sample MTBNYHSulfiMetaG_FD_187458 | JGI IMG/M metagenome (GOLD analysis project Ga0209164, IMG submission 187458) | Enrichment culture microbial communities from rom New York Harbor, USA that are MTBE-degrading - MTBE-NYH (New York Harbor Sulfidogenic)... | ecosystem: Environmental > Aquatic > Marine >...
GCGTAAGCCAAACACCCAGCAGGCGCACGGTTTTCCTCCGTGAGTAGGTCTTATTTTACCTTTGTTTTTCCAGCGGTGTTTAGGTAAACTGCGATAGTTAAACGGATGGGTCGTTTTGACCGAAGATCGTCTCGTGTCTTTTCCTGTTTCCCGGCGAATTGTGGAGAGTGAAGCCGTATATAAGGCTCTGCTCCGGATGTATGTTTTTCTGAATCACCATTGCGGGATGCGGTTTTTTTTAAGGGGTGCTTCCATGTTTCGTCTTTTCCAATCAAGCCCATTGGTAGCGCTTCTCGCGCTGCTGTTGCTGTTTTACACGTTCACCGCTTGGGCTGCCGTGTCCGTTCCGGAGGTTCAAAACGTTCGGGTATGGGGGGAGACCGCCGCGACTCAGGACGCTTCGGTGGATAAGCAACGAGCTGTGGCCATTGCTCGGCGAGCCGCCGTGGAACAGGTAGTGGGTTCGTACGTCACCTCCAAGACCTTGGTGGAAAACTTCCAGGTGGTGGAAGACCGCATCTATTCCAACGCCGCCGGGTTCGTCAACAATTACCGGATCCTCGAGGAACAGCGCACGGATCTTCAGCGCGTGCACATTGAAGCACAGGTCAGCGTGGCGCCGGTCACTGAAATTTTACGGGCCTCCGGGCTTCTGCGCGAGTGGCGTGTGGGTGTGCTCTTGGCGCCGGATCAAAAAAATCTTTCACACATGCTGAGTTACTATTCGACACCAAGAATTATGGAAGTGACCCGTAACATCGAAACGGAAATCGCACGGAAGCTGGTTGAATCCGGCTTCAAGGTCGTCGATCCGGTCCATTTGAACAAGCTTCGCCAACAATTTGAGAAAACGGGAGACTTATCCGATACGCCTCTCAGTGGAATGGATCTCCTTGTCACCGGTTACGTCTCTATGGCCGCCCGAAAATCCGGCGGTCCCATGGATCAGGCTATCTGCCAGATCCATGGGAAGATCCTGCGCGTGGATACGGGGGAAGTCGTATACCAGGGTACCGTGGGCAACACGTTCGACGGCGTGACGCTGCTGGTGCCAAGGGATTTGGCTTTCAAGTATGCAGGCTCTCTGGGCAACGGCATGTTGTCCGACGGCGCCCCCGATCTGCGTTCCTTCGGAGGCGGCGCCTCGGCGGCGCTGGATAAGGCCATCCGCCTGGCCTCCGCAATGGCCTCCGACACAGCAGTCTCTCAAATCACCCGACTCCCCGCTGCTGTAAGCGCCAGAATCGCCTTGGAAATCCACGGTCTCGACTTCAGCCAACTCCTGGAATTCGAGGAAGAGCTGAAAACCATGGAGAACGTTGCGAGCGTCAGGACGGAGGAATTTTCCGGAGACGCTCAGCAGATGGAGGTGGAATATGACGGCGATGCGATGAATCTGGCCCGTTCCATCGGCAAGTCCAAAATAACCCGGAATATGAAACTCAAAATAAAAAAAGTGACCAAGAACAAGATTACCTTGAGTGTCGATTGATGTCGGCCGGGGCTGTCCATGTCCGGCTGATCCGGTAGTACGCGGCCTGCAGTTGAAGAACGGAAGGATCTGATGGAAATCCGAAGTCATGCGGGTCGTGCAATCACTTCCATCAACAAATGCAATTTCGAGGAGGACGTATTATGTGGGTTCGGTTGGCTCGAACGGCGATCTGGGTGTGCGTAGGTTTTTTTGTCTTTACCGCCATGGCTCAGGCCAAAGATCGTGTAGGTGTAATGGATTTTGAAAACAAGTCCCAGCATGGAGGATGGAGACTGGGAAGCGGGGCCGCGGACATGCTCGCTACGGAAATCGTAAAAACGGGCAAGTTCAAAGTCATGGAGCGCGACAAACTGGCCTCAGTCTTGAAAGAGCAGAATCTGGGTGCTTCAGGAAGAATCGATCCGTCCACCGCAGCTCAGATCGGAAAACTCATCGGCCTCGAATACATCATCACGGGCGCTGTTACCGAGTACGGCCAGAGTGAACTTGGCGGAGGCGGAGGCGGATTTGCCATGAAGAAGAAAGGATATCACGCCACCGTGGACATCCGCATGGTAGACGCCAATACCGGTGAAATCGTATTTGCGGACAGTGCAAGCCACAGCGAGGCCACATACAACGTCAAGGTTTTCGGCTACGGCGGCGGAGAACAGTTTGACGAGAAGAAAGCCACCGAAGTCATGCGTGCGGCCATAATCAATCTCGCCGTCAAGATCAACTCGGCGCCTCTCACCGCTTCTTCCGGTCCGAAAATTGTGGCGGGTCCCGCCTTGGTGGCCGACGTGGACGGTAACTATGTGGTCTTGAACAAAGGACGAAACGGCGGTTTGCAGGAAGGACAGGAAGTCACACTGTACAGACCCGGCAAAACGATCACAGACCCGCAAACGGGAAAAGTGTTGAAAGTTCGCTACAGGAAGGTCGGCGTCGTCAAGTTGAGCACAGTGGACGACGGTTATTCCGAGGGAGAGGTGGTCAGCGGATCGGGGATCCAGGTGGGCGACTCCACGAAGGAAGAATAGTGTACTGTAAGGTCGACGCCTTCGCAAAAAGTCCCCGGGTCGTCATGCCGGACTTGATCCGGCATCCAGAAGTATTTGAAATTACTGGATTCCGGCTTTCGCCGGAATGACGGAAAATGGCCGGCTTCGAGTTCTTATGAGTTTTATCAAGGTTACTCTCGCTTTGCTCGCCAACCCAATCTACCGTTTCCTCAACATCGTGCGAAAATCGTTGACGCCGCGCCCGGTAGATTGGGTTGAGCATCGCGAAACCCGACAACATAGAGTGGGCGCCTCACCGCTTCTCTCGCAAAGACCCGGCGTCATAACCCGAAGCCAACGCTTTGAGGTTCTGCTCCCTGTACGGTTCCCTGCTCAAATGCTTTACCGTGGCCTCAACAGTCTCGTAAGAAAACGGAAAGGCAAGCCGTTTTATTGAAAATCCCAACAGAATCATGTTGGCCGTCAACGGCGCGCCCGCGTCCAAGGCCATACGGCTTGCATCCAGCAGATGCAGCTCCGCAGGAAGCTGTTTCATGTATTCGGACAGTTGGGAAGGCATGGGAACCGAATCCGGTCCGTTTACCGCCGCTGCTCCGCCGGGTTTCAGGAAGGCGACGGTATTCGGCAATTCGCCGGCCTCGAACACAAGGAGTCCGTCAGCCGTGCCCGCGCGCACCAGCGGCGATTGCATGGATCCGACACGGACGTGGCTGACTACGGATCCGCCTCGTTGAGCCATGCCATGCGTCTCACTGACCAATACACAATGACCTTCATTCAAGACCGTATCGTGCAGTATGCGGGTGATAAACAGAATACCCTGACCGCCCACCCCTGCCAGCACGTAATTCCGATTCATGATATTGCCTCATGCCCTTCCCGGGCGCAACCCGGCGCCCGAAGTTCTTTCAAAAGTTCACTTGACGCCGACCTTCAAATTTTCGATTGCAGTCCGGTCTCCCGTTCAAGCCGCTTCAATGGCTCCCCTTGGGCAGATTTGCACGCATACGCCGCAGCCGGCGCACAGCGCTTCCCGGATCCGAACCTTCTTTTCGCCGGGTATGGGTTCGAAGGCCGGACACTCGAACCGCTTCACACACAGAAGACAGCCGTCGCACGCATCCGTAATGTTCATCCGTTTGGGCTCGAGCTGATCCCGATAAGCGATGATGCAGGGATGCTCTGAAATCAACACGGCCACTCCTTCCCGTTCGACCGCCTCTTCCGCTTCCGCCAAGGCCGCCGAAAAACCGGACACATCGTAAGGATCGTGGGTGAGCACCGTTTCTACGCCGCAACCGCGAACCACTCGCTCCAACGGGATGCATCCGCCTGCGCTGCCGTCCGCCCGGATCCCCAGGCCTGGCGTGGGCTGCATGCCGGTCATGGCAGTGGTTTTATTGTCCAGGATGACCAGCAGCATACGCGCTCGATTGTATACGGCGTTCATCAGCGCGGCCGTGCCCGAGTGGTAAAACGTTGAATCCCCGATGGTAGCCACTATCGGGCGATCTTTCCCATCTTGGTGGTACGCTTGGTAAAATCCGCTCGCCATGGTCACTCCGGCTCCCATATCCAGAACCGTGTCCACGGCGCCAAGATTCAGCCCCAGGGTGTAGCACCCGATATCAGAAGTGAAGATGGCTTTGGGAAAACGCCTGCGAATGGCAAAAAAAGCCGGCCTGTGCGGACATCCCGGACACAAGGTGGGTCGTCTGGGCGCAGGCTTGACTTCCTCGAGCAGCTTAAGCAGGGACGGGTCTATCGACTGCGCCAGAGGTTGGCCCAGGCTCTCGTCCAGAAACCTCGAAAGAATCCTATATAACAATTCAGGGACCAATTCGCCTTCCTGCGGAACGTGCCCTGTGTTCCTCCCACACACACCCGGCCTGCTTTCTAAAATAAGCTCCAAAAATGCGCCTGTTTCTTCCACCACTAGAACCTTATCGCAGCGTTCGCAGAACTCACGTAACAGAGCGCGGGGATAGGGATTCGGCATGCCCACCTTCATCATGGGAACGAGTCCGACACCCGCATCATCCAAAATGTCCCGAACCACAACAAAGGGGACCCCGCCTGCGATAATGCCTGCCGGGCAGTGTTCTCCATCGGGAATGGGCTGTACGTTGAAGCCGTCGGCCCACTGCGGTTCGTCTACGACCTGAGCCAGCTTCCGGTTCAGCTCTTCATGCAGTACATACCGGAACTTGGGAGTCGCGGCCCATCGTCTCGGGTCTTTTTGGAAATCGGCCCTTCTTGGTCGCGACGCCAATGGAGTCTGAACGATATCCTGTTTCGCGTGGCACACGCGAATGGCCGGGCGGACGATCACGGGCAATTGCTTTGCTTCGGACAACTCGAAAGCACGGGCAATCATGCGAATGGCCTCTTCCGGTGTGGAAGGATCGAATGCCGGCACTTTGGCGAACAACGACATCAATCGGGTGTCCTGCTCCGTCTGGGACGAATGGGGTCCCGGATCGTCACAGGAAATGATCACAAACCCGCCGGCGCAACCCAGGTAAGCCGCGCTCATGAGGGAGTCGCAAGCCACGTTCAGTCCCACCTGCTTCATGCAACAGGCGGCCCGTTTGCCTGTGAGCGCCGCTGCGTACGCATTGTCAAAAGCCACCTTCTCGTTCACCGACCACTCTGCATAGGCGTCGATGTCATGTTCACGTTTTAACTGAACGAACGCGGGCAATATCTCCGAACTGGGCGTACCCGGATACGAGCAAAGTACCTGGCATCCGGCTTCGAGCAAACCACGCGCCATGGCCTCGTTGCCCAGCATCACACGGCGTTCCGACGATTCTACGTCTGGCATAACACGCTCCCCATTTAGATGTGGAAAGATGGAATACTACCAAATATGCCGATTTAATTGCAAGAAAAGGGAAAGCAAACTTTCGTCCGTTTTTCTTCTGTATGCTTCCGCGCTCCACTCGCGTGATCTTCCTGTACCCTCAGATCCGAGCCCGCCTGAAGGGAGCACCACATTACTACTTGCTTCCCGTGTTCAGTTCGAGTAAACTTCGACTCATTGTTTAGCAAGCCTTAGATTAAAGGTTCGGAGAACGCTCGGCCGTCAAGGGGCCGATATCATATGAGAAGCATGAAAAGCACCATCCCACACAGAGATCCGTCCCCCGTATCCTTCCTGGAAAGTAAGGAGGTGGTGGCTCCTTTATGGATCATGCTCAGCCCCTTAGGGGGCAGTATCAGGCATCGGTCCGTAACGGGGAACCTTACCTTATGTTTCAGGGAGGAATCTAATGATACGTAGCATAGAAGAAATCAATCAAAAAATTCGCGAGGGCCGTGTCGTCGTGTACACGGCCGAAGAAATCATCGATGTGGTACGGGAAAAAGGCGTCTCCGCAGCCGCCAAAGAGGTGGATGTGGTCACCACGGGTACTTTCAGTCCCATGTGCTCCAGTGGCGCCTATTTTAATATCAAGCAACCTAAGATCAAGATAAAGATGGGCGGAGGAACCGCCTATCTGGACAAAGTTCCCGCATATGCCGGATTTGCGGCTGCGGATATTTACATAGGCGCCACCGCCTTACCGGATCGCGCACCTCGAAACGCCCGCCATCCGGGTGAGTTTCCTTTCGGGGGAGCACATGTGATCGAGGCCCTGGTTTCCGGCAAGAAGGTCACCCTCACCGCCGGCGCATATGGCACCGACTGTTATCCGGCGCTGGAACGGGACGAAGAGATCGGATTCGAAGACATGAATGAAGCGGTTCTCTTCAATCCGCGCAACTGCTACCAAAATTACAATGTAGCCGTGAATCTGTCCGACAAGACGATTTATACGTACATGGGCGTTCTGAGGCCTCATCTCGGAAACGTCAACTACTGCAGCGCGGGACAGCTTTCTCCCCTGCTCAACGATCCGTTGTACCGGACCATCGGCATCGGGACTCGCATCTTCCTTGGGGGCGGCAAAGGCTATGTGGTATGGCCCGGCACACAGCACAACCCCAATGTACCCCGCACCGAGGCAGGCGCGCCGAAGAAGCCTTCGGGAACCCTGGCGGTCATGGGAGACCTCAAAAAGATGAGTCCCGCCTGGCTGCGGGCGCTCAGCTTTATCGGCTATGGGGTGACTCTCGCAGTAGGCATCGGAATTCCCATACCAATTCTGGACGAGGACGTGATGAAGCACGTTTCCGTCACGGACGCGGAACTATGGGCGCCGGTGGTGGACTACAGCCGTGATTACCCTTACGGGGAGGGTGGAGGTCCGCTGGCCGAAGTTACCTACGCCCAGCTCAAGAGCGGACATATCGAACTCATGGGCAAACAGGTTCCCACCGGAGCGTTTTCCTCCATTCTGAAAGCCCGGGAAATCGCCGGCATACTCAAGGAGTGGATTCACAAAGGAACGTTCGAGCTGACTTCGAAAGTAGCGTCGCTGCCGGGCGCGAAGGGAGGTGAGGACCTATGATTACTCGAAAAGTGATCCTTCGCTTCCCTCCGGAAGCGGTAGAAGAACCTGTGACCTATCGCCTGGTGAAAGACTACGGGCTGATGGTGAACATCTTGCGTGCATCGATCCATCCCGGGAAAAAAGGTCGTCTCGCCTTAAGCGTTACAGGGGACGAAGCGGACCTGGACAAGGCTTTGGCTTATGTCCGGACCCTCGGCATCGAAGTGGAACCCATGGCTGAGGATATTTGCCGCATCGAGGAACGATGCACGAGTTGCACGGCCTGTATTCCGGCCTGCCCCACTCACGCCCTGGACGTGGATCGCGTCACCTGGCAAGTGTCCCTGGATAAAGATAAATGCATCCTCTGCGGGTCGTGTATCCCCGTATGCGCCTATAAGGCCATGGAAATAACTTATGACGGATCCTGAGCCGATTTCGTCATAAATCAATGCAGGGATGCCGGTTTCAGTCCGGCATCCCTTTTTTGGTTTCCGTCGGTTGGATGATAAGGTGGATGCCTTCTTCGAACGTCCGGCGTCTTTCCGCCGACCCGCCTGTCCACCCGACCGAATTTATGTCTGTCAAGGATCCACCCTCGAACGATTGAAAGGGAACTCATGAACCTGTTCACTGTCGACGAAGAGAAATGCAAAAGGGACGGAATATGCGTCGCCGAGTGCCCCATGCGCATTATCGAGCTCAAGGATGCGGAATCCACCCCAACCCCCACTCGGGATGCCGAGGAGTTGTGCATTAACTGCGGACATTGCGTGGCGGTGTGCCCCCATGGTGCGCTTTCCCTGACGACCATGCCGATCGAAGCATGTCCTCCGGTCAAAAAGGAATGGCTTCTCGACGAGCAACAGGCCGAACACTTCCTGCGCTACCGCCGATCCATCCGCATATACAAAGACGAGCCCGTGGATCGCAGTGTGATTCAAAAACTGATCGACACGGCCAGGTTCGCTCCGTCCGGTCACAATGCACAACCCGTGCATTGGCTGGTCATTTATGACAGCCGGGAAGTCCAAGAACTCGCAGGGCTCTGTATTGATTGGATGCGGTTCGTGATAAAGGAACAACCGGCCTTCGCCAAAATGCTCCATATGGATCGGGTTGTGAGCCGTTGGGAGCAAGGTTCCGACCCTATCTGCCGCAGCGCGCCCCATGTGATTGTAGCTCACGCCGAAGAACAGAACCGCACCGCTCCGACAGCATGCACCATTGCCCTGACCTATCTCGAACTGGCGATTCCCTCGTTTGGTCTTGGAGGGTGCTGGGCCGGTTTTTTGAATACCGCCGCCTCGCTGTGGCCGCCCATGCAGGAGGCGTTGGCCCTGCCGGAAGGACACTCGAGCATGGGCGCCATGATGATCGGAATTCCCAAGTTCAAGTATCACCGTCTCCCGCTGCGCAACGAAGCCCGGGTTACCTGGCGCTGAAGCGAAGAACAGAGGGACGTGCGTGGTGCTGGAACGGGATGTCTGCTTGCAACAATCATAGAACCAATGCACTTTGATAAATTGTCTTCGAGTAACTCCCAAATAGATCATTAAATCTCGAGAACCGTCCCTTTCCAACGGTCCCATCAGCGATCCCGGAGTCCTTTCCAAGAATGCCGGTTCGTGCTATAAGTGTTATCAGTAGATGAATTCGTCGGACTCGTAAACTTCACGAAGTGTGACTTGTCGCATGGCAGGGCGGCGGGACGCATCCGCACAAGTGCATTGGAAGTTTCAACACCGCAGCCATCGGACAAGTCAGGCGACCTTGAAGGGTGAAAGATTAGCCTAACAATTTTTTATGACTTCAGATTGCTGATTGTTTCTTCAAAAGCAACGGCACGTTTTGCTCAATCTCCTGCATCATCAGCGTTTCTGATGGTGAAAAATCTTCTGAATTTCCGAGACAACCATCAAGGTCTGTGAGGCAGCCTTATGAGTCGAACCGGTCTCCGTCTAGTGTGTTTTCTTGTCGTAGCGTGGCTTTTACCCATTCATCCGGCCCACGCCGGCAGGATGGTCCTGCCCATTACGGTTGAATACGATGTCCTGCGCACGATTCTCGTGCATCAGATGTTCACGCTTCCCAACGAACGTGCTCTGGTTCTGGATGACGGAAAAGGCTGTAACTACATCGAACTCTGGGATCCTCAAATCGGACCTGAAGGCCATTACCTCCGCATTGCGGCCAACATACGCGCCAAAGCGGGACTGGTCGTTTTCTCTGACTGTCGCGGTCCGGAAGCCTGGGAAGGTTATATCGAATTAGTCGAGCGGGTTTGGCTCGATCCGGCCAGTTGGCAGCTTCGCTTCCAGACGGTGGACTCTCGTGTGTATAACCCTAATGGGGAGCGGACGGAGATCGGCCGTTTGCTCTGGGAGGTGATAAAAAAGCATGTTCACGCTTATTTGGACAGGACCACTATTAACCTGGCGCCCCCGGTAAACGAACTAAAAGGCTTTCTTCCGCTGATGGTGCAACCCGGTACCCGAGAACGATTGAACCGGTGGCTCGAAAGTCTGCGTCCCGGCGATTTTACCGTTACTCCTGAAGCGGTCTCCGTGGGAATCGTTATGGACGTAGGCCCGATCCCCCCCAAAGGCCCCATGCCGGCGGAAGTTCCACTGACCGCTGAGGAGATGAAACGGTTCGTTCAGACTTGGGAGACTTGGGATGCCTTTTTGGCATACGAAATCCGGTCTCTGGGAAGTCATGCCCTGACGGAAGAAGACAAACAGACGCTTTTGGACATCCTGCTGGAAACCAGATATAGATTTGTCGAAGAATTAAGCGGCGGAAATCCTCAGCGAGACCTCGTCCGGGAACAGTTCGTCTCTGTTTGGCGCAAGCTGTCTCCGATTCTCAGGAAATATTTGAACCGTGAAGACGCCACTCACCTATTGGGATATCTGTGTTTTTTTTCGGCGGCGGACGCCTTGGCGGTTCTGGACAGATTGGGGCCGGCCCTGGACATTGAAATCAGTCGCCACGGATTGAGGAGATTGGCGAGGCTCATCAGTGCGGAAGGAGCGGTACCGAGCCTTGGATATTCTTACGGCGTGGACATCGGACTCAGAGACTTGCTGGGATTCGACCCTATTTCCGAGGAGCAGGCGCCCGTATTGCCCGAAGAAGAAGGAAATGATGAAGATTTCGAAATGCTGCCGGAGGAAGATCGTCAAAGCCGTCGGCTCTTCAATTGGTTCGGGAACGTCGCGTGGGCGGCCGACAGCAACTCTAAAATCGATCTTCAAGAGCTGAGACGCTGGCTTGTTCCTAAGGACAACCCGGCGCAATTTCTCAACCAAGTACGCGCCCTCATGCGGAAGGCGACGGAGAAAACCCTGGACAAAGGTCAAATCAGCAGCAACCATCATTCTCTATTCAAAAAGGTCGTACCGGCGACAGCGTGGCAGGAAAGCTGCTGGCGCCAGTTCATTGTTAAGGATAGGAAGATCGTGTATCTCAGATCATACAACAATACTTCCGTAGGCATTATGCAGATAAACGAGCGCGTATGGAGAGGCCTATTCAGCACCCACAATCTGCGATGGAACATCTGGTACAATGCTCAAGCCGGATGTCAAATCCTGGAGCACTATTTTCTCAAATACCTGATAAAAGACAGCCGAACAAAAAACTTCAATCCGGATACCATGGCGCGTGCGCTCTACGCCATGTATAACGGCGGCCCAGGACAATTGATGAAGTTTCTGGATCGTAACAAACAGAATAAATACTATTTGAGTGACAGGTTGTTTTGGGAGAAATACGTGTGGGTCAAAAGCCAGGAATGGAATCGGGGTCTCGATTGCCTGAGGTAACACCTTCAATCCATGTCGGTTTCGATCGAATCCTGCACAAATCGGAAACAGCGTAGACGATAGACGGATGGAGTCGATATGATCATCGAGCAGATTCTGGTAGGGCACATGGATGTGTTCTGTTATCTACTGGGTTGTGAGCGGGAGAAGAAAGCGATGTACATCGATCCCGCCGGAGACACGGACCGTCTGTTGGAACGCCTCAAAGCCCATAATTTGACCCTTGAATATATCGTGAACACGCACGGCCACCCCGATCATACCTGCGGGAACGCGGATCTACAGAAGGCGACCGGTGCGAAGATCGCGATCCACGAGAGGGACGCCTCCATGGCGCCGCACGTAGATGTGAAGCTGCACGACGGTGACCGACTTCAGATAGGTTCCCTGAACATGGAAGTCATACATACTCCCGGCCATACGCCCGGCGCAGTATGCCTTTTCATTGGAGGGCATCTGTTCACCGGCGACACGCTGTTTGTGGGCGCTGTCGGCAGAACGGATCTTCGTGGAGGTGATTTCGGCAGTTTGCTCATGTCCATCAAAGACAAACTCCTCCCACTGCCTCCGGACACGGTGGTATGGCCGGGCCACGATTACGGAGACCGGCCGAGTTCGACATTGGCCCACGAATGTGAAACCAATCCTTACATTTCCGACTTCATTCTTCAGATTTGACGGAGCCGGGTCCACGGCAGAATCGGCCCACTCCTTATAAGGATATCCCTTGAAAAAGGTCGGAAATGGGAATAGAAAAGTAGGAATCCGACAAGGCCGAAAATGACTTTGTCGGCCGGCGTTGAAGCGTTCCCCTGTAGGTGGGTTTCAAAGACTCTGAAGCCATAGAACCCATCCATGAGGATCTTGGGCCCGGGTGCAATCGCACATAACGCCGATGTATCCGACGTTGTTACTGAAAGAAGACGATTGGTATCGGATCCTGCCCCGGATATCCTGAAACGCATCGTCCTTCAGGTCACACATGGACCGCTGTTCGAGTATGATTTTTTGGACATCCGGGAAACGGGGTTCGATCTGATCAAGAAAACCGTTGACGTAGATCAGCAAACGCACATTATTTTCCCTTTGCTCTATAGGAAGCATCCATGATGTACTCAAAGAAAATCTTTCTGGCGCTGACCGTTTTTACTTTGGTCTTCGGGCTTTCCGGTGTCGGAGCACTTGCATGGGACGTTCAGGTCCGCGAATCCGAATTCACCGGTTTCAAACTCGTGGATGTTCGAACGAAGCAGGAGTCAAAAGGCTTTTTGATTCTGGAGGCGGGCATTCAAAACACCACGAAGTATTCTGTGAGAAACGTTCTGGTATTCATTGTGGCCAAGGGATTGGATGGTAAAGAAGTCAATCGAGTTTACACCATCGTAAACCCACCCCTGCCTCTGAAAGCCGGCGATAGCGGCAATGTGCGTATATCCATTTTGACCAGGAGAGAGCCCTTGACTGTTCTTGAATATAAGGTTGTGGGCCTCCTCTAGTTGCCGTTCCGTCTGATCCACGCCTCCACGTAAAGGTCGTAATAATATCTATCGCCTCTCACTGCTTCACTGAGATCGGATGTGGCACAGATAGAAGAAAGCTCCTCCATTCAACCCATCGAAAACGCCGTTCTTCTGTTAGGTAATCTCAATGTAGGGAAAACCTCGATTTTTGAGCGGCTGTGCCGGGGCACACACCATAGCTTCAATTATCCCGGGACGTCGGTATGGGCGTCTTCCTCCAAAATTACCGGCACGGTATACACCCTTCTGGACACGCCGGGCATTCACAGCGTTTTCAGTTTGAGCGAAGACGAGTCGTTAGCCTGGGAAACCATTCTCACATCGACTCCCCGGATTCTGGTAATGGTGGCGGACGCCAAGAATCTGGTTCGATCCCTGTCTCTATTTTTTCAAATCACCGAATACGACATTCCCGCGGTGCTGGATTTGAACATGATGGACGAGGCCAGGCAGAGGGGGATCTCCATCGACTTGGACCGGCTGTCAAAGATCCTTGGAGTGCCTGTAAACCCATCGGTGGCCGTAGAAGGCATTGGTTTAAGAACGCTCAAACGAGCACTTCCCGAGGCGAGATCGCCTATTCATCAGGTGCGCCTGCCACAGGAGATCGAAACCTATTTGTCCGAATTCCAGAGTCTTGTCCAAGACAAGGAGCTTGGCACAAGGGCAGCGGGATTGCAGGCCCTGGCCGAGGACCCGAGTGTGCTGAAGTTCCTGGACAGCCGTCTCGAAGAGACCGCGTCCGAGAGCGTCAGACGCCTGGTGCGCGAAACTCGCAATCGGTTTCATCGTCCGCCGGAGGTCATGCTCAACGAAATCTATACAAGATCCGCCCAACGAATTGCCGACCAGGTACAGACCATCTCTCCGCCATACCGGATGCCCTTCGCGGACAAGCTGGGCGTATGGTCCCGCAACGTGACGACCGGCGTGCCCATCGCTCTGCTGGTGCTCGCCCTCATGTACCTCGTGGTGGGTGAATTCGGGGCTCAATTCCTTGTAGGGCTGATCGAAGGAGACCTGTTCGGGGGACTCGTCATCCCGACCGTACGCAATGTTTGTCTCAAAGTGCCGTTCCCGATCTTCGAACGGGCCATTACGGGCGAATTCGGTCTAGTCAGCGTAGGACTGACGCTCGCACTGGGAGTGGTAGTGCCGGTGTTGTTCATGTTTTTCCTGGCGTTTGCCGCCTTGGAGGACTCGGGATACCTGGCCCGGCTTTCCATTTTGATGGAACGGGTCTTTCGGCGTATCGGGCTTACGGGCAAAGGCGTATTCCCCATCATCATGGGCTTCTCCTGCGTAACCATGGCCATTCTGACCACGCGGATCCTGGAGTCGAAAAAGGAACGCATCATAGCCACTCTGCTTCTCCTGATGGGGATGCCCTGCGCTCCTCTCCTGAGCGTGATGCTCGTGGTCCTTGCGGAACTGAGCTGGACGGCCTACGTAGTGGTTTTCGGCATTCTTGCGGCCCAGATGTTTCTGATAGGTTTTCTGGCTGAAAAACTTCTACCCGGATACCGGTCCCTTTTTTTTATGGAAATCCCTCCGTTACGTATCCCCAAGTTTAAAAACATTCTGACTAAGACCGTCCAGCGAATCACCCATTTTACAGCGGAGGCGATTCCTGTCTTCTTAATGGCCACCTTTGTGCTATTTGTTTTGAATGAGTTGGGATTCCTGAGACTGGTCGAATATTTGGGGAAACCCGTACTGGAGTCGTGGCTCGGGTTGCCGCCTGAAAGCATTCGAGTGGTTATATCCACGGTCATACGTCGGGAGGCCGGAGCGGCGCTCCTGAAGGACATGTTCGACCAGGGAATCTTTGACGACGTGCAGGTCGTGCTCCTGTTGCTGATCTGCACATTCCTGTTACCTTGCGTTAACGCGCTGGTGGTGACCTACAAAGAACGCGGAGTGAAGACGGCGACTTTCTTGATTCTTTTTGTCTCTACTTACGCGATTCTTGTTGGGGTAGTGTTACACTATTTCTTTGGGATTTGGGAAATTCGATTCAGGTAATAGAAATATGAAAAGAGAATGGGAAGAGGCACTGGAAGCGGCCTGGACCGTCCAGGAAGAAGGACACAATGCCCGCTCTCGAGCGCAGCACATCTGCCACGTGGAGCTGACGGATACCATCTTGCGTGAGCTGGAAACGGAAGGACTCATCGCGTTCGACGAAGAGAGCATTCTCCTCACCAAAAAGGGACGCCAGAAAGCACGGAGAATCGTTCGCCGACATCGTCTGGCCGAAGTGCTGGTGAAGTATGCGCTAAACGTGAATACGGAAGAGGCGGAAAAACTGGGTTGCGAGATGGAGCACTACCTCATCCCCGAAGTTGAGGAAAGCATCTGCATTTTGCTGGGCCACCCCACTCATTGCCCGCACGGACTGCCCATCCCTGCGGGAGAGTGCTGCCGGCAATCCACAAACGTGGTGAGCAAGACCGTGGTAAACCTCCTCAAACTGAAAAGCGGAGACAAAGGGAAAATCGCTTATATCAAGCCCAAGAGCCACAGCCGGCTTCACCGTCTTTCTTCGTTCGGCGTAAATCCGGGTTCGGTGATCGAGGTTCACCAGACTTATCCGGCGTTACTCATTCGATTCGAGAACACGGAACTGGCTATGGACAAGGAGATTGCGGAAGACATTTTCGTCTGGCGCATGTAAGATGGAAACCGTCATCCGTCGCAGTTCAAGCGGCGGAAACGAGCCCTTTTCAATTCCGGAACGCTTGCACCCTTTGGAAGTACGCTGCATTGCTGCGCAGCCGTGGCGCCGTTTTTTTTGTTGACTTTCCACCGGCCGTCAAGCCAAAATAAACGCTTAACTTCTGAACAAGCCGTCACAGGGTCGGCTCGTCGGAGGAACGAGGGTGTTTTTTCACTCATATGAAACGGGTTTTCGACATCGGGTAAGACGCCCTTGTAGGGGGTTATGAAACGCCCTGGAAAGGAAGGTTCGTCATGAAAAAATACGTGATTATCGGTCAGGGGGTCGCCGGTGTAACGGCGGCGGAACACCTTCGAAAGCAGGATCAAGCGGGCGGCATCACCATGCTGACCGACGAAGATCTCCCGTTTTATTGGCGTCTCAGACTGAACGATTATATAGCCGGCCATTTGGACGAGAAAGATCTGATCGCCAAAGACGACCAGCATTACCGTAGCCTTTCCATAGACTATCGTCTCAACACGCCAATCGTGGATGCAAACCCGGACAAACGAGTCGTGATCACGAAAAATAGTGAAGAGATTCCCTACGATAATCTCCTAGTAGCTACCGGCAGCCATTCCTTTGTGCCGCCCATCAAGGGAACGGAGAAGAAAGGCGTTTTTACGTTGAGGTCCGTTCAAGACAGCCGTGACATCCGAGCTCACGCGCAAAATAAGAAACAGGCGGTTCTCATCGGCGGCGGTCTCCTAGGCCTCGAGACGGCCAATGCTCTGAGAAAGATGGGTCTTCAGTGCAAAGTGGTCGAATTCTTTCCCAGACTGCTTCCCAGGCAACTCGATATAGAGGGGGCCGGCCAGCTCCAGAAGATCATGGAAGGAATGGGACTTTCATTCCGGCTGGGCGTCACCACTAAAGAGATTTTAGGACAGGAAGAAGTATCGGGAGTTCGACTGGAAAGCGGCGAAATCATCGAAGCGGAGATGGTTATTATCTCCGCCGGTGTCCGTCCTAATTTGGAGCTGGCAAAACCGTTGGGACTGGAAGTGGACAAGGGAATCATTGTGGACGATCGGATGAGGACCAGCCGGGAAGACGTCTTTGCGGCCGGAGACGTAATCCAATTCAACGGTATGCTTTACGGCATCTGGCCTGCGGCCATGGAGCAGGGTAAAATTGCGGGGATCAATATGGGCGGCGGCGAAGCCGTCTACTCCGGAACCATCATGGCCAATATACTCAAAGTCGCCGGAATCGATCTCGCCTCAATGGGAAATATAGATGCAGAGGGCGAACACGAGAGCATCGTCGTTTCCGGAGAATCCTTCTACAAGAAGGTTGTTATCAAAGACAATCATGTGATCGGCAGCATTTTCCTAGGCGACAAGAGCGAAATGAACGACATCAAGAAGCTTATGGAAGAAGAAACCGATGTATCTAAAATAAAGGATTCGCTCGTCAAATAGCGGAATCTAAAACGAATGCATTTTGTAATTAATGGCAGACGAACCCGTGAAACATCCCGACACCGGATGGCCGACGAATGGCCTAGAGAGAGGAGACCGAGGCATGACGGAAGAGAAGCTGAATCCTTTCAGTATAGCACAACAACAGCTGGACGAGGCCGCGAAAACACTGGGCCTGGAACCCGCGGTTCACGAACTTCTTCGCAGACCCATGTATGAAATACAATGTTTGTTGCCGGTGCGAATGGACGACGGATCGACCCGAATTTTTCGCGGGTTTCGCGTGCAATACAATACGGCCCGAGGACCGGCCAAAGGCGGCATCCGCTGGCATCCCGAGGAGACCATAGACACGGTTCGGGCGCTGGCTGCCTGGATGACATGGAAAACAGCGGTAGTGGATATACCTCTGGGAGGCGGCAAAGGAGGGGTGATCTGCAGTCCCAAAGAACTTTCCGAAACAGAAAAAGAAAGGCTGGCAAGAGCGTATATGCGGGCCCTTGTGCACGCATTGGGCAGTACGAAAGATGTTCCGGCTCCGGACGTGTACACGACTCCACAGATCATGGCCTGGATGATGGATGAGTATGAGGCTTTGGTGGGGCATAAGCATCCTGGAGTCATCACCGGGAAACCGCTGCCCCTGGGGGGATCGCGAGGCCGCATGGACGCCACGGCAAGAGGTGGAATTTATGTCACACGCGAAGCCGCCGCAGCGCTCGGTATCGATTTGCATGGACAAACCATGGCGATTCAAGGTTTTGGTAACGCCGGACAGCACGCCGCGCTTCTGGGCGAAGAACTGTTGGGTCTTAAGCTCATCGCAGCTTCCGATTCCAAAGGGGGCGTATACAACGCTGCCGGACTCAATATCCATGACCTGGTGGACTACAAACGGAAACACGGCGTGCTTAGAGGATTCCCTGAGGCGGAAGAAGTCACGAACGAGGATCTTCTTCGACTGCCCGCCACAGTCTTATTTCCATCCGCTCTGGAAAATGCGATCCGCAGGGACAATGCGGCTCAAGTTAAATGTCGGATCCTGTGTGAACTGGCCAACGGACCCACAACACCGGAAGCCGATGAAATTCTGAGTGCAAACGGTGTCTTCGTTCTACCGGACTTTCTTGCCAACGCGGGCGGTGTAACTGTATCGTATTTCGAGCAAGTGCAGAATATCACTAATTTCCACTGGGAAACCGAAGAAGTTCATCTGCGATTGGACCAACAAATGACGAAGGCCTTCAAAGGAGTCTACAACATGAGCGTGGAACAACAAATGCCCATGCGCGAAGCGGCGTACCTCGTTGCTGTTCAACGGGTCGCCGAGGCGTGCAAGCTCAGGGGCTGGGTGTAGGGACGAAGGCGAATACCACCCCATACGAAGGATCAGTAACGGTGAAAGAGTTCGCGAACAATCCAGAATCAGCGTTTCGCAGGAGAAGATTTCTTTAGCGCTCCCTCTCGCTTTGTTTGGCCGGCATCGTCGGAGACGGATATGGACCAGGTTCGAGCCTACAGAATGTTTCGGAAAATGGCGCAATACCCCCATCTATTGGAC
>Ga0209164_1002723_pt1 | contig 17978 bp, 14 predicted proteins | sample MTBNYHSulfiMetaG_FD_187458 | JGI IMG/M metagenome (GOLD analysis project Ga0209164, IMG submission 187458) | Enrichment culture microbial communities from rom New York Harbor, USA that are MTBE-degrading - MTBE-NYH (New York Harbor Sulfidogenic)... | ecosystem: Environmental > Aquatic > Marine >...
TGAAGAAACTTTGCGACGGGTTCGAAACCCAAGGCGCAATCCTTCTCTTCCGTCATTTTGATGGTTTTACCGATAAAAGAAAGCTTTAATTTTCAAAGAACAATCAGACATACTTTCACCATACAAGGCTCGAAGGACGCGAAGTTTTGCCCGAACCGGGTGTCGGCCAAAGGAACACGGCCGCCTTCGGTTCAGGCAAAGTGGCCTGTTCTTTTGGGTACATCCTCCGGATAGTCAGACCTGCGCATTTATTTATCCTGTCTATCCTGTTGATCCTGTCTGATCTTTTTTTTATTTTGACAGGATTTACAGGATTTTGCAGGATTTTTATTCTCTTTTCCTCTTTCCTGATGAAAGAGGAAAAACCTAATCCGCTTCGCGGAAAACTATAATGTTGCAATCTTGTTAATCCTGTCGATCCTGTCAGAAAAAAAGCGACAACTATTTGCGGGATCGCAGCCTGGCGGAGCCGGTTCTTTGGCGCAGCCAGAACCCGATACCGCAAATTTTTTCCTTGGCGTCCTTGGCGACTTTGCGGTTCAAATTTCTTAAACGATCCACGATGTAACGGTTCAGGGGAAAGGGTAAAAGGCTTATGGCAAAGGGCACTGAGGAAAAATTCCAATAACCAAAAGCTACTTTAGAACTAGTTTGTCATTTGGTGCTTGAAGTTTGAGATTTGTTTGTAATTTGGTGCTTGTTAACGCAGTTGCAGAACGGTCGCGGCTTTGAGCAGTTTGCTATCGGCGCTAAAAATGACCGCGCCATGTTCCCTGGCAAGCGCTAAATAAAGAGCGTCATATACCGTTAACCAATATTGCCCGGCCAGTTCGAAAGCAGGCAGTATCAAGGGACGGTGAGAAAAAAGGCGAATAGGCACGGAAAGAAGATCGGAAAGAAGCCGCAGGCTCTCATCTTCTGAAAGCTCTTTTGATATCATCTTTTTGTGAATCACATTGGCACACTCAGCCGCCAGCAGCTCCGGCGCAATGGCGGTGTTGATTCCGCGCTGGACTCCGTGCAGGAATTCTTCGAAACCTTCTGCCATGGGACCATCCGGAACAAAAAGCCGGATCAGCGCCGACGCATCCACGACCCCGATCATCGCTCGCGGTCCTTTCGCACCATGTTTACGGAATCAGTCAGTTCGCGCCCCAAGAGATGTTTGCGCCATTGGGCCGCTCCGGCCAAAAAGGATCGATTCTTCAGCTTTACTTCCTGTTCGAGGATTAATTTGATCTGCTCTTGAAGGCTGCGCCGATTCTTTCTGGCCATCTCCTGCAAGGACTTATATACCTCGTCGGGTACATTGCGGATACTTATTGCTTTCATTATGACCTCAAAAAATATGATATTAAAATGATATCTAAATTTATAAGTTATTGTAATTCATTGAAAGGAGTTAGTCAAGGGGATGGGGGTTTGGGGGTTCCAGGTTGCCGGCTGCGCCGGGGTTCCAGGTTTAAGGGTATAGGGTGTAAGGTCAAAGGCGAAAGGCGTATGGCAAAGGGTTAAAGGCGAAGGAAAAAAGAATCGGGAAAAAATCCCAAATTACAAGCACCAAAATTCAAACAAATCACAATTTCCTGTTACCATTTGCCTTGTACCTTTTGCCTTTCGCCTTCAGCCTTCAGCCTTCAGCCTTTCGCCCTTTGCCTTGAACCTTTAATAAATCGTTTCCCTTCGGGTTACCATAATCTTAACCTCATCGGTCGCCTGTTTCTGCCGGGCATCCGTAACCTTCAGCACAACCGTATAGGCGCCTTCGTATCTGAACACGATTTCCGGGGTGCTGCGACCTGAAAATTCCGGGGCTGCCAGGCCAAGATTCCAGACGTAGCGATACGGCGGCGAGCCGCCGGCGGCTGACGCCCGGAACAAAACAGTTTCGCCCTCTTTTATGGTGATGTCGCTTTGCGGCAAAACAATTTTTGCAGCCAGTTCAACATATTCCTCCTGCCGGCTGCAGCCGGAGGAAATGGCAACTACCACGGACAGGATAAAAAACAGTAAGAAGGTTGTTGGGTTGAATATCATGGTTCGGGGCAAAAGGCGTAAGGCAAAAGGCGTAGGGTCGATAGGGTTTGTTGGGTTGAATATCATGGTTCGGGGCAAAAGGCGTAAGGCATAGGGCGTAGGGCCGATTGGGTTTGTTGGGTTCATTGGGTTTATTGGGTTTGAGAACAAGGTTATTGGTTATTGGTTAATAGCTATTGGTGCAGGGTACAGGGTGTAAGGTGTAAGGCAAAAGGCGTAGGGCCGATAGGGTTTGTTGGGTTAAATGACAGGTTGAGGTTGAGAAACCAAAATTAAAGGCTAAAGGCGCATGGCGTAAGACGTAAGGTTAACTCGGCTATTAAGCAGGAAAGCTGGGAAGCCGAAAGGTTCGGGGCGAAAGGCGAAAGGCTGAAGATTCAAATTTCAAGCACCCATTATCTCGCGCAGAGGCGCAGAGGCGCTGAGTTTCTTTCACCATTCACCATTTACCTTTCACCATTTACCTTTTACCTTTCACCTTTCGCCTTTCGCCTTTCGCCCTTCGCCTATTTCCTCAGCCTCAACTTGCCGCCAGGCACTCAGCCTCAACCTGCGCCGTCAGGCGCCTGCCTTTTGCCTTTTTTCGACCTTTCACTGGCATTATAAAAAAAATTATGGTAATTGACCCGACAATGCTTGGTTCATATCAAGATCACTTCTAAATCATTTCCACTGAATTATCAACCTGCAAAATTGGTCTAAATGACTGGTTATTTGGACAATAAAGAACAGGGAGAATCATCATGAGCGCCCGAGCTATCACCACCCCCCATCGATCGGATCAAATGCTTTATATCGGTCTGGGACTGGCTGCGGCCTACTGGATCCTGGAATCATTTCTCTACGTGATTCTGACCGGCAATGCCAGCTTTTTTCAACGGCTGCTTGGCCTTAACATTAACGATATCGCCTTGCGCGTGCTGGTGCTGTGTTTTTTTATGATATTCGGCTCCCATGCCCAGTTTACCATCACCCAGCGCCGAAAGACGGAGGATGCCCTAAAAGACAGCGAAGAAAAGTATCGAACCATTATCGAAAGCATTGAAGACGGATACTATGAACTGGATCTATTCGGCAGCTTCACTTTTTATAACGATGCCATGTGCCACATGCTCGGATATGACCGGGATGCCATGGCGGGAACCGGCATCCGCAAGGTGATGGATGCAGAAAGTTCTCATAATATATTTCAAATTCTCGATACGGCCCGGCAGACCGGAAAGGGGGCTAATGCTTTTGAAGGCGTAATTATCAGAAAAGACGGCAGCAGCCGGTATGTTGAAGCATCCGTATCCCTGATAAAAGATTTCAAGGGGCAGCCGGCGGGATACCGGGGCATATTCAGGGACGTTACCAAACGCAAGGAAGCGGAAATACTCAGCCAGGAAAAAATGGCGGCGGAATCCGCCAATCGGTCTAAGGGCGAATTTCTGGCCAACATGAGCCATGAAATCCGAACACCGCTGAACTCCATCACCGGCCTGGTCGAACTGTTGCTGGATACGGATTTGACATCGGAACAAAGGGATGATCTGGAAGTTGTCAGGGGGGCTTCCTATTCCCTCTTGTCCGTCATCAACGACATCCTGGATTTTTCCAAGATTGAAGCCGGCAGACTGGAAATAGAAAAAAAACCATTTAATTTAAGAGACTTCCTCGGTGAAACGTTAAGAATACTTTCCATCAAAGCAAACGAAAAAAACCTTGAACTGGCCTATCGGGTGGCGGCGGATGTGCCGGATCGCATTATCGGCGATGCCGCCCGATTCCGGCAAATTATGCTCAATCTGGTGGGCAATGCCGTTAAATTCACCCATGAAGGAGAAATCGTCGTCACCGTTTTAAATGCCCAGCAAGGCGAAACCGATGCGGTCTTACATTTTGCGGTTAAAGACACGGGCATCGGCATCTCCAAGGATAAACATGAAAGTATTTTTTCCCCCTTCCAGCAGGCCGACAGAAGCACCACCCGGCGCTATGGCGGCACCGGTCTGGGTTTGGCGGTATCTTCCCAACTGGTGAACCTGATGAACGGCCGCATCTGGCTTGAAAGCGAGCCGGGCTGGGGCAGCACTTTTCACTTTACCGCCCGGGTCGGCGTCCTGGCGGAAAAGTATGAAAAGATGGATCTGCTCTCCGGCATCAACGTCAAAAGCATCAAAGCGCTGGTGGTTGACGACAACAGCACCAGCCGAAGGATTATCCAGGAGATGCTGGAAAGCTGGAAAATGTCCACAGCGGGCGCTCCCGGCGCGAATGAGGCGCAGCAGATCATCAGCGCCTCGGCGGCATCGGCGGCGCCTGTAACGCTTGCCGTGATCGATTCGGAGCTGCCGGATTTAAGCAGCGTCAACCTGGTCCGGTGGATTCATGCTCAGAAAAACCTGAAGATCGATGTGATTATGACCATGAACCAGCCTTCGCAAAGAAGCCGCGCCGAATTCAAGCCATTGGACATAAAAGCCAACATCTTGAAGCCGGTGCGTCCATCGGATCTGCTGGATGCAATTATCGCTGCCAGCGGCTCCCGTCAAGCGCACCGCAAACCCCATGGAGAGGCCATGGCGCCGGCAATTAAGACGGCCGTCCGCCCGCTGCGGATACTGGTGGCTGAGGATACCCATTTCAACCAGAAATTTATGCTGCGGCTGCTGGGCCGCGCCGGCCATGAAGTGACGATCGCCGAGAACGGACGCCAGGCATTGGAAATGTCCGCAAAAAACGAATTCGATCTGATTCTCATGGACGTGCAGATGCCTGAAATGGACGGCCTGACTGCGACCCGGGAAATTCGCAACCGCGAACAACAAAGCGGCAGCCATACTCCCATTATTGCCATGACGGCGCACGCCATGAAAGGCGACCGCGAACGCTGCCTGGATGCCGGCATGGACGAATATATTTCCAAGCCGGTAGATATGGATGTGCTGTTTAAAACCATGCAATCATTTTTTCCGGAAAAGGAAAAAACCGCCGGCGACGATCTGCCGGCGGCAGACAGCCCGGCCCAATCCGATGTAAGCTCGCTGCTGAAAATATTCAACGACGATTGGGATTTTTTAAAACAAATGGCGGAAATATTTATCACCGATGCCCCCCCTTTGCTGCATACCATTCAGGATGCAATTCAGGGGAAAGATGCCGAAGCCCTGAGACGGACCGCCCATACCCTCAAAGGGATGCTTAAAAATTTTACATTTGAAAAAGCCGCTCAGACGGCATTTGAGTTGGAAGAAGCCGGCCTGCAAAAAGTATTTGACAATTCTTCGGCAGCATATGAAAAATTGACCAGGCAGTTGGACGAAGCAATTAAGGTGTTAAAGGAACTGGTCAGGGCTTAGGATGGAGTGGAAGGCGTAGGGCGTAGGGCGGAAGGCGTAGGGTGTAAGTGAATGGTTAATGGGGAGTGGTTAATGGTTAATAGTGAATAGTGAAAGAAACTCAGCGTCTCTGCGCCTCTGCGCGAGATAACGTGTGCTTGAAATTTGAATCTTCAGCCTTTCGCCTTTTGCCCCAAACCTTTCGGCTTCCCAGCTTCCTCGCCCTGTTAAATTTCGACAGAACAGCGAAGCGGATTTAACCGGGGCAAGCTTAATAGCCGAGTTAACCTTACGCCTTACGCCATGAGCCTTTTGCCTTTAATTTTGGTTTCTCAACCTCAACCTAACCTAATTCGGGATAAGGATTTTTATGAAAAAGAAAATTCTTGTGGTCGACGACAATCGGATGATGCTGAGCTTCATGACCAATCTGCTGGAAAAAGAGGGCAATGAGGTGGTTACCGCCGAAGACGGCATCTCGGCACTGGACCTGGTTACTACCTTTACGCCGGATGTGATGTTTATCGATCTGATCCTGCCCCGCATCAGCGGCGACCTGCTGTGCCGGATCATTCGCAAAATGAATCATATGAAAGACTGTTATCTGGCGATTCTATCGGGTGCGCTTGCAGAAGTCGGCAGCGACCTGGACAGCATCGGCGCTGACGCCTGCATCGCCAAAGGACCGTTCAACCTGATGTCAAAAAATATTTTGGCAACCCTCCAACAGGCCGACAAACCCAAGCAGGACCGCCCTTCGGCTCAGATCCTCGGGCTTGAAAGCGTTCATCCGCGGCAGATGACCCGGGAACTGGTTTTCCGCAAGCGCCATCTGGAAGCGATGCTGGAAAGCATTTCGGAAGGGCTCCTTGAAATATCCTCCGGCAGAATCGTCTACGCGAATGTGGCTGCCGTCGATATTGTCGGAATACCGCTGGAAGAGCTCTTGAATTCAACCCCTTTGAAGGTATTTGCCGGTGCGGCCCAAAAGGAAATCGATGCCCTGTTAAGTTCTCAGATCGAGAACGTCCGTGAAATCGGGCTCCGCAACCCGCTGGAACTCAACAATCGACTGGTTACCATAAAGCTGCTTCCGATTAAAGACATCCCCACCAGCTGCATCATAGTAATCAGGGATATAACGCGCCGGACTCAAATGCAGATAGAGCTTCAACATGCCCGAAAAATGGAGGCCATCGGCACCATTGCCAGCGGCGTTGCCCATAATTTCAGAAATACCCTCGCCGGCATCCTGGCAAACAGCCAGATCATACAAATTGATTACAAAAACGATGAAAAAATTATTGAAGTTGTCGACCGAATCTGTTCGGCCGTCCGCAGGGGCGAGCAATTGGTCAACAGATTATTGGAGTTTTCGTATAAGGAAATCAAAAGAGTGTTTCAGCCCATTGACCTGGCCTTCCTGATTCAATCCACGACCCAGCTGCTGCAGGTATCGCTCGATAAACGCATAACAATTAAAATCCATGTTTCTGAAAAGCTTTTTGTCATGGGAGACGTTTCCGGACTCAGCGCCGTTTTACTGAATCTTTACAACAATGCCCGGCATGCCATGCCCGAGGGCGGAACGCTGACCATAAAAGCCAAGCGCCAAGACCGGAACGCCGTCGTCACCATCGCCGACACCGGCCACGGCATGGATGCGAAAACACTGGAAAAATGTTTCGACCCGTTTTTCACCACACGGGAAATCGGCAAAGGCACCGGTTTGGGTCTTTCCACCACTTACGGCATCATTAAGAACCACAATGGCCGCATCCGAGTAAAATCGCGCCCGAATGAGGGGACCGTTTTCAAGATCGTTTTGCCGTTGACGACCCCTCTGGATGTAAAACCGGATACAACGACGCCTGAAAATCATCTGTTCGCCGGATCAGCCGACATAGCAAACAAAAAGGTCCTTGTCGTGGACGACGAACCCTCCATCCTGAAAGCGCTGACCCAGTTGATTGAAACCCTGGGGTATCAATCCGCGGCCGCTGCAAACGCCGACGATGCCGTTGAAATATACAAAACGTGGCAGCCGGACATCATCCTGCTGGATTTGGGAATGCCGGGAACCGACGGGATCAGTTTTGCCAAACAGATTATCCGCGACGACCCCGGCGCTTCAATCGTCATTATATCCGGATATGATCTAAACGAAAAATTCGGGATCCATGAATCCGACAAAAAATTGTTCAAGGGGTATTTATCCAAGCCGATAGATCTAAATGATCTTCGCCGGACACTCAGCCGCATTGTTGACGACGGATCGGAATCCAAGAACCCTGCATGAAATATTTTCCCTTTAAAATTTTGATCCTGTGCGTTTTCCTGCCACCCGTCCTTTATATTGTTTCCGTCCAATCGATCGAGCGATATTTACACGATGCGTATCAGAGAGAAATTGAAAATATTTATATCGGCGACACCGGGCCCTTATTCAACGGCGCCGTTCACCTGAAAGACGCCGTCGCCGAAAACATTAACCGTTATCTGCGATCCAAAAAACTTACGGCATGGGGTCTGAAGGTTCATGTAACGGTCTCCACAAGGCTCGGCAGAATCATTTACCCACCGGTATTTGAGGTTGAAAATTCCCTGATTTCGTCCGCTCCCATGAACCTGGCCGCCGAAAACTACACCCTCATGAATGAGGGCCTTCGGCTGGATCTGAATTTAACCCTGGATCACAATACCCCGCTTTCCAACCTGCTTCTTGTTTCATACGTGTTGATATCGGTCCTGATCCTCAATCTGTATTATCGCCGCGGCCTGAAAAAATCGGTGAAAGAGGATCAGGAAAGAGAAATCGAAATCAACCGGCTGCGAGATCTTGAAAAAAAACGCCATGATAGTCTTGCGGGCCTGATAACAGAGAAAGAAAACCTTATATTTCAATACAAGTTAATGAAAAAAGAATATGAAGATACAACAAAAAAGGCCAGCAGAAATGAAGATGAAATGATTGCGGAGATTATTGCGCTGGAGGAAAAAATCAATCAAAACCTTACGCACCAGAAACTTCAGCAGCAAGAAATTGAAATTTTAAAAGAAAAACTAAGCGGTTATGCAACCGGAAAGCCGAAACCGAAAGCAGTCGAAACGTTGCAAAAACGCTTTAAGGCCATCTACAAAAATATATCCATCCATGAACGCGCCCTCAGCGGTTTTAGCGATCTTACCGACAATTTAAAAATAAAAGCAGAGGAAATTATCCATCAGCTGAACCAGGATCCCGGGCTGGTGCCCGTTAAGCGCAAAGTTTTCGGCAAAAAGGGACGGGAGACTGTCTTGGAGGTCGTATTTGCTTACAAGGGGCGTCTTTATTATCGCCGGTTGCCGGGCAACCGGATCGAAATCCTTGCTCTCGGCACTAAGAATGTTCAGTCAAAAGATCTTGAATTTTTGGATAAATTATAAAAAGATCAGTCCTTGTGATTTCCCCTTGAGCTTTCCCGCTGATAATTTTTTAATTTTCTTTCCAATTCCATATACATCCGGCTTAATTCAACAATTGCATCCAATAGCTCATCTCTCGTAAGTCTGGAAACCGGTCTGCCATAGTATCCTATTTCAAACGGAAGTATATTTGTTTGTTTTTCTTTTGGAAAGTTCATGTCAATATCTCCTTCCGATAATAAATTTCGATGGCTCCGCAATAAGTTCTCAAATCGGTACACCGGACTCAGTCCTGCATCGGTATGGATTTGTTCACGGTGTATCCACCAGCCGAAATGATGAGACCATAAAAAAAGATATTTTACACGTCCATAAAAGTTTTTTTAAGGGAAATTACATAATATGTTTTGCATTTTTCATGCCATTGTTATCGTCCAGATGGCATTGAGCCTTCCAGGAAGGTTTACAGAATATCCTATCTATCTATAATTTATATAAATTCAGTTTAAAAAGGAACATGCAACTTGCTGTCTGCAGAAAATTTTTCAAAGATTTTTTACCAGAATTTTATCGGCTTTGCCTACATTTTTTGAAGGTCCGCCCCCATTTAAATGGTGCTTGGCGCCATTATCCGGATATGAACTTGTCGGTAGTCAATATGTGGCCAAATAGAATGGGCTTTTCAATTTTTTGGCGTCCCCAAGGGGATTTGAATCACGCCCGGGCGTGATTGTCCCGCTTGTAAAGCGGGATGTCCTGCAGACAGCGTAGACAGCGGGACATTCTATAATAATTTTATTGAAAATGAAAAAAGAAATTTGATCGGAATGTATGCCCACCTGACAACCAATGATTCCGTCCACCACATGGTGAACCACGCGGCATTTAAAGGTTTTGGCAGGTTCTGCCGCGGGATAAAGCCACAAATTATTATTCCTTATGGGGAAGTTCGGCCGGCGCACGGATGGTAGGCAATATTGCATTAACCGGAGGTGCCGGATTTGGCGGTTATCATTTTCCCAAGCCGCGTGTTGTCATCATCGCTTATACCGGCCATACAAGCTTTTCTAAAAATTACCCTCCAGCTTTTATCACGGTAAGCGAGGACGACAGGATCGTTAATGTGTCAGTGGTAGAGAGACATGTTGAGAACCTAAGAAACGCTGGAATCGAAGTCGAGTATCGTAAATATAAGAATGCCGGCCATGGCTTTGGACTCGGTCATGGTACGGACGCCGAAGGCTGGATCGAACACGCCATTGAGTTTTGGAAAAATCACTGATAATGGGAAAATTCGTCTCAAAACAATCCAAAGTGGGCCAGCTGATCAATTCGCCATGGCAAAATCCGGGCGGTTACGTGAGACCGGAGGTCACCCTGGCTGTGGTCAGTTTGTGCCTGGGCGTCGGAACGAAGGAAATCGGTGTCTTCAAAAGCCTCAGCAACGCTTACTGGCGCCGCTGTCCTCTCTCGGCAGGATTTCGTGATGAGGTCGGACGGATACAGGATATAGGAGGCGATTACAAGGAAGTATCCCTATGCTGAGGTTTGAATCATGATTAATATCTCAAGTTTTTTTATTTTGTCATCTCAATGCAACGTGAATTTTTCGCCCTAAAGCTTTTGCAAATCTATCGAGGGTTGATAGTCGAATATCGGTTGCATGATTTTCCATTCTTGACACGACGGATTTTGTGGTTTTAAGCCGTTTTGCGATCTGCTCCTGTGTAAGTCCAGCCTCCACACGAGCCTGTTTTAAAAGGATGCCAAGTTTAAACGTCCCAAACCGCTCATCGTAACCGGTCCAGAATTTGGGGTCCTTTTCCATCCGTTCTTTCTTATATTTTTGAAAGTCACTCATTTGGGGCTCCTCTGTTTGAAATATGAACTTTTTCGTTTTTCGGATACCTCAATTTCTCTTGATGGAATCTTTTGAGATTTTTTGGTGAAAGCATGGTTTAAAACCAAGAGTTCTTTCCCGTCAAAAAAGCCCAGAATCCGAAAAATGTTATTAGCTTGCTGAACCCTTACCTCCCAGATATCGTCGGTGTTCTTCAATTTTTTAAAATACTTGCGCGGCATGATATCGATTTGCTCTATTAGGTCGAGCACAAAAGCAATCTTTTCAAATTGTTTATTTGTTAGCGAATCAAAAAATTCCTGGACAGGACATTTACCTGTTTCAAGTCTATCAAATTTGATTTTTCGCATAAAACCTTGTTAGCACAAATGCGAACTTTTGTCAAAAGCTTTGAAGGAGATTCCCTTGATTTTTACAAGCCTTTAAAGGCATTCTATGAAAATTCCTAATAATACCGTTTAACACTTTAGGTTGGCAGGTTTCAAGGAATGGAATCCAAATCGCAGAGTTTTAGGGTGAACAAGCTGGTGTTTATATGGAAGGCTGAAAAGAAGCAGGGAATAGTACCGGGCGAAAAAAGCGAGCAAAATGCCAGCCTATCCTACCCACAATGTAGGATATGTCAGAGCGCTTTGGCTTTTTAAATCTACTCCCTGAGATTTTTAAGAACAGCTAAACAACACATAACCTATTGATATTGTTGGCGTCCCCAACCGGATTTGAACCGGTGTTGTCCCGCCTGTAAAGCGGGATGTCCTGGACCAGTCGAAAAAAAAGCCCAACGGCAACGTGTTGGACTTTTCTATTTTTTTGGCGTCCCCAAGGGGATTTGAACCCCTGTTGCCGGCGTGAAAGGCCGGTGTCCTGGACCAGGCTAGACGATGGGGACGTAAGCTAATTTTTCATATTTTCAGTCTCCCCATCAAGCCATCCCTGGCAACACCTGTTGCCCCGCTTGAATAAGCGGGATGTCCTGGACCAGGCTAGACGATGGGGACGTAAGCTAATTTTTCATATTTTCAGTCTCCCCATCAAGCAATCCCTGGCAACACCTGTTGCCCCGCTTGTATAAGCGGGATGTCCTGGACCAGGCTAGACGATGGGGACGTAAGCTAATTTTTCATATTTTCAATCTCCCCATCAAGCCATCCCTGGCAACACCTGTTGCCCCGCTTGTATAAGCGGGATGTCCTGGACCAGGCTAGACGATGGGGACGTAAGCTAATTTTTCATATTTTCAGTCTCCCCATCAAGCCATCCCTGGCAACACCTGTTGCCCCGCTTGTATAAGCGGGATGTCCTGGACCAGGATAGACGATGGGGACGTAAGCTAATTTTTCATATTTTCAGTCTCCCCATCAAGCCATCCCTGGCAACACCTGTTGCCCCGCTTGAATAAGCGGGGTGTCCTGGACCAGGCTAGACGATGGGGACGTAACGTATAACTTTTTTATATCTGGTGGGCCGTGCGCGACTCGAACGCGCGACTCTCTGCTTAAAAGGCAGATACTCTACCGACTGAGTTAACGGCCCCTCCAAAAGTTTTTTTAACTAACGGTTTATTTAACGGTTGTCAATAAAAATTGCAAACAATTTGATTATTTTCGCCAAAATTCCGGCACCAGCAGAATAATGACCGTGTAAATTTCGAGTCTTCCCAAGAGCATGCACCATACCAGCAGCCATTTGCCCAGGTAAGGAATCTGGGCAAAATTGTCCATCGGACCCACCATCCCCAGACCCGGGCCGATATTGCCCAAGGTGGCTGCCACCGCAGCAAGGGAAGTCACCAGGTCAACACCCAGCCACGCCAGCAGAACGGTGGACACCGCAAATAGTCCCACATAGAGCCCCAAGAACCCCAAAATGCTGCGCATGACATCCTCGGGAATCGGCTTTCCCTGTATCTTGATCTGGGTGATAGACCGGGGATGAATGAGAGAAAACAGTTCCCGGTAGCAGTATTTCAGGTAAAGCATCACCCGCAGACATTTCATCCCGCCGCCGGTGGAGCCGGCCGAAGCGCCGATAAACATGCAAAGGAGCAGAATCAACTGGGAAAAAGCCGGCCACTGTTCGTAATCGGCGGTGGCATAACCGGTGGTGGTAAGGATTGAAACCACCTGAAAAGAACCGTAGCGCAGGGCCTGGCCGATGGTTTTATAAACCGAATCATAAATATTAAAACTGACAATTGCGGTTAAAATCAACGCCGTAAAAAGAAAAAAGCGGCACTCCGAATCCTTCCAGAATATCAGCGGTTTGCCCCTTAAAAACTGGTAGTGCAGGGCAAAATTAATTCCCGCCAGCAGCATAAAAAAAATGACGACCATATCGATATAAACGCTGTTGTAATGGGCGATCGACGCGTTTTTGGGTGAAAACCCGCCGGTGGGCATGGTGGTAAAGGTGTGGCAGACCGAATCAAACAGGCTCATCCCGCCGAGCATCAGTAAAATCACCTGTGCAAGCGATATCAGCGCATATACCTTCCAGAGTATCATGGCGGTGTCACGGATCCGCGGCTTGAGTTTGTCGGGAACCGGGCTGGGCACTTCGGCTTTATACAGCTGCATGCCGCCCACCCCCAGAAAAGGGAGGATCGCCACCGATAGAACAATGATCCCCATCCCGCCGAGCCACTGGATCAGGCTGCGCCAGAACAGCAAACCCTTGGCCACGACTTCGATGTCGGTCATAACCGTGGAGCCGGTGGTGGTAAACCCGGATACGGATTCAAAGCAGGCGTCCACAAAAAAATCGAATGTCCCGCTGATGTAAAACGGCAGGGCGCTGAAAAATCCGATCACGACCCAGCCGATGGCTACAATGGCCATCCCCTCTTTGTGGCTGATATAATCCGTTTTGGGAGCGCGGGTAAACAGGTACAGCACTAAACCGGATAAGAGCGTAATCCCCATGGATTTGAGCAGCGGCTCAACACTCCGGTCCTGGTAATACAGTCCCCACAGCAGCGCGAAAACCATCGAAATCCCCAGGAAAATATTCAGGATTCCGATGATATTCAGGATATAGCGCCAGCGCATTAAAAATACTCCAGTTTAACCGCCATGATTTTTTCGATCTTGGAAACCGCCTGCCGGGTCGCAAAGATGATGACCCGGTCGCCCGGTTCGATAATGCTTTTGCCGGACGGAATGATGACCTTATCATCCCGAATGATCACGGTTACCAGCATCCCCTTGGGAAAGGAGATTTTGCTGAGAGGTTTGCCGACGATATCCGAGGTTTCCATGGCGATCGCCTCCAGGATTTCAGCCTGTTCGCCTTTCAGCGATACCGCCGAAATCACTTTACCCCGACGGATGTGCTTTAAGATGGTATTAATGGCGGATAGCCTCGGACTGACGACCTGCTCGAGACCGATGGTCTCCATCAAATCAAAATAACTGAAGTTGGTGATTCGGGTAATGGTTTTGCGGGCGCCCATGCGTTTGGCCAGCAGGGAAGCCAGAATGTTGGTCTTCTCATCGTCGGTCAGGGTCACCACCAGGTCCATATCGCGAATCCCCTCTTCGTTGAGAAGTTCCTGGTCGGAACCGTCGCCGTGAAGAACCACCCCCTTGTTCAACCGTTTGGCAAGCTCAAGACAGCGTTCGGGATTTTTTTCCACGATCTTGACGTATATATTTTTCTCCTCGAGCAGGTTGCAAAGCAGAAGGCCCAGGCGCCCCCCGCCGACGATCATCACCCGGCGGACCGGTTCAACCTGTTTGTCAAACATCGCCAAGGTATCCACCAGTTTTTCCGCTTCGGCAACGAAATAAACCAGATCGCCCGCCATCAGGCGGTCGTCCCCGCGGGGAATGGTCAGCACCGCACCCCGGACAATCGCCGTAATCAGGGGCGCGGTTTTTCCGATTTTGGCGGAAAGTTCCAGCAGCCGAACCCCGTCCAGGGGAGAGCCCTTATCCAGGCGAATGCCGACAAATTTAACGCGGCCGTCCGCAAATTCTTCCACATCGACTGCGCCGGGCACGCTCATCAGCCGCTCGATCGTCCTGACCACCTCGGTTTCCGGATTGATGATGGTATCGATGTGGGGCGCATGCTCCCGGAAGGTATCATGGTAGGCGTCATAATCGGCATCCCGGATGCGGGCCAGCTTTTTGGTTGCCGGCGAAATCACATTGGCCACAAGGCAGGCGATCAGGTTGGTTTCGTCGCTGTCGGTTACCGCCAGGAGGATCTCCGCCTGTTTAATGCCGGCCTCTTCCAGCACCACCGGGCTGCTGCCGGAGCCGGTGATAACCTGAACGTCGCTGCTCTCGGATACGCGCCGGATCGCCTCCGGATCTTTATCAATGACGACCACATCCTTGTTTTCGACCGACAACCGGCTGGCGACATGAAAACCGACCTCGCCGGCCCCGATAATGATCACTTTCAAACGCTGAACTCCTTTGCTTTATTCAATAAAGATCGTGTCCAGAGTGCCCGGCTTTGGTCTAAGCCCAGAGGGCATGATTTACACAACTGATATCTCCAATTTCGAAATCCGAATTTCGTGCTTCGAATTAAAGCCTTCCCATTTCTCACGCACACGAGCAGATTGTCATGGCGTCCAAGTTTTCTAACTTTCCGATTTAGCTACGGGAAAATACTATAGTCATGCGGACCTGTCAAATAATCCCTGCGGCTGCATAAAAAACATGACAAGATCCGGAAAGGATCTGAGCGGGAATCGGGATATTATAAAAATAGCATTAAAAAACTCAGGGATGCGACGACCAGGAGTGCAGCCCAGTCCCTGCGGGTGGACATCAGTTCAGGGCCGGTACGGTTCTCACAGTAACATCTGGATTCCATGGCAACGATCAAGCGGTCGGCATTTTCAAAGGTCCGCCGGATCAGGGGAATTCCCAGTTTGGTGAGGCGGTATACCGGATTTTTTCTGTTTTCGACTCCCCGGGACCGCTGGGCCTCGGCGGTTTCTTTGGCCTGATTGAGGATCACCGGTATAAAACGCATGATCAGACCCATCATGGTTCCGATCCGTTTTGCAGGCAGGAGCGGAATCGGTTTTAAAATCCATTCAACCGCAGCCCGCATCTCCGCCGCACGGGTGGTCGCGGTTAATACCAAACCCAGCAGAACGACCAGCAGCAGTCGCCAGCAAACCAGGGCGCCGTCGAAAAGACCCTGCCGCGTGAGGGTCATGAATTTAGCGGTCAGGACGGCATCCCCCGGAATCGCCAGGGCCCGGGCGGCAAACACGACCAGCAGCAGAAGCAGAAAATAGCGCAGTTCCCTTAAAACGGGAAAGAGCGACAGGCGTGCGGCCGGCAGCAGCCACAGCAGACCGCCGGATAAAAACAGCATCCCCCACGACCCCGCCTTTAAACTGGTCAGGCTGATCAATATCAGAAACAGGAGTTTAAAGCGGGGATCCAGGCAGTAAAGGAGGGATTTTCCGGCCCGGAAGCTGAAAGCGGTCAGTTCAGCCATGAACTTACCTCCAGGCCCAGGCGGGAAGCACAGGGGGCTCTCACCCCGAACCGCTCGGCATCTTTGATGATATCGCCGGGGAGACCGTCCCTGACGATTTTGCCGTCCGCCAGCAGAATGAGGCGCCCGGCATGGGCGATCACCTTTTCCAGATCATGAGTGGTAACCAGGATCGTATGACCGGACCGGTGCAGGGAAACGATCTGCCGGAGCACCTGTTGGACGCCGGGGTAATCGAGACTGGAAAAAGGCTCATCGAAAATAATCACCCGGGGGCGCATGGCCAGAACGCCGGCGACGGCCAGCCGGCGTTTCTCACCGCCCGAAAGCAGATGCGGCCGCTGATCGGTCAGATGGGTCAATCCCACCGCCTGCAATGATTCAGCCACCCTTTCTTTTATCTCGGCATGACCGAGAGACAGGTTTTCCGGCCCGAAAGCCACATCGTCATATACGGTTTCCCCCACGATCTGGCTGTCTGCGTCCTGAAACACCATTCCCACCATCTGCCGCGCCCGCACGACATCCCGGGTCACATTGATGCCGTCCAGCAGGACCCTGCCGGCCGTCGGCTTCAACAGTCCGTTGAGATGACGGATGAAGGTGGTTTTACCGGACCCGTTCGGTCCGGCAATGACCACAAACTCGCCCGGGCTGATCGAAAGCGTAATGCCGTCGATTCCCAGCCGGCCGCTGGAAAATCGATGGCTTAAATTTTCAATTACAATCATTTATATGAAAATCCCCCCATCCCCCCTTTGCCAAAGGCAAGAAGGGATTTCATGATTCGTTGTACCCAAACCCGGGCATGGGGGTTAGTTAGTTTCAACGCTCGCCGGCCGCAAATGCAGCAGCGGGCGGACCGCCCCGGCAACCGCAACGGCGGCAAGGATCTTGAGACCGTCGCCCATCAGAAAGGGGAGCATTCCCAGGGTCACGGCCTGGCTGAATGTCATGCCGGTTACGATTTTGAGCCAGACCACGCCGGGGGCATAGATGACAAGGGTTCCGGCAATCATGGCAGCAGCGTCCACCAGCCGGCGCCGGGGCGCCCGCTCCGTAATAAAGCCGATTATAAAAGCCGCCGCCAGGTAACCCAACAGATACCCTCCGGTCGGCCCCAGCAGACGCCCGATGCCGCCGGTTCCGCCGGCAAATACCGGCAGCCCGCATGCCCCGGCCAGAAGATACACGGCCACGCCGGCCGCCCCCCAGCGGCTTCCCAGCAGCAATCCCGTCAGATAAACAAACAGCGTCTGCAGCGATATCGGCACGGGGCCGATGGGAATGATCATATAGGCGCCGGCTGCCGTCAACGCCGCCAGGAGCGACGCATAAACCGTCATGCGCAGCTGTTCGGAATTATCCAAGATAAAACGGACTCCTTAAGTTTCGCTTAGTGGTCAAATTCGCAAGTTCGATGACGTATTTTGTAATGTTTCACCGCCCGTCGCAGCAGAGCGGAGATCCCGCCCCCGCGGGGCTGCGCTCAAGACGCCAAGGTCGCAAAGAGAAAAATTTGCGGTATCGGGTCCTGGCTTCGTCAAATAACCGACTGCACCAGGCTGCGATCCCGAAAATGGTCGTCCCTTCAAGGCTATATTTCTTGGCGCTGCCGGGAAAAAAGCATGCACCTTTGCCCGAACCGAAGCTGGCTATTATTTCAGCCGGTACCCGGTTCGGGCAAAACTTCGCGTCCTTTGAGCCTTGCGGTGAGATGAAAAGGTATACGTAATCGTATTTAAGAATACATTTACTTAGTACATGTTGGCATAAATACGATAGCAACCTCAATTGCCTGGATTCCTGCTCCCCGATCAGGTCGAGGACAAGCTTCGCAGGAATGACAGGCGCTTTGAGTTTCTCTGTCATTCCGGCATGTTCTA
>Ga0209164_1002724_pt1 | contig 17968 bp, 13 predicted proteins | sample MTBNYHSulfiMetaG_FD_187458 | JGI IMG/M metagenome (GOLD analysis project Ga0209164, IMG submission 187458) | Enrichment culture microbial communities from rom New York Harbor, USA that are MTBE-degrading - MTBE-NYH (New York Harbor Sulfidogenic)... | ecosystem: Environmental > Aquatic > Marine >...
TAACTATTTAGTTTTTAATCGGCTTGATATTTACAGGACTTACTATTTTTAGAAGATCGCCTCCAGCAACAATTTTTGGCAGGTTATGCAAAGGTCTCGATATATCTACATACAATATATTGTGTTGTCAGATGGACGTTCCTGAACGATATGACTCACAACATAGTAAGGCATATCTCAGGTTTTGGGTGCGCCGAAAACTGTGGGATTTCCAAAACATACATGCTATTCAACCCAGTTTTTATAGGAATCGCATTTCAAGGTCCATTCAACCCATTGGGCTGATGGATATCACAGGTTTTTTGAGTTTGACCCTATTTTGGGTTTTAAGATATACGACGGGGTAGATTGAGTGAGGCATCTTTAGGATTCGATGCAATGTTCTCAGAAAGGAACCGTAGGCTATCTGCAAGTTTTGGTGGGCCGAAATCTGTGAGATCTCCAAAACATATCTTCTATATTGCCTGAGGCGTCTGGTATTCATGTGTGTTAACGTACAACGAACGTAGCGCCTTTCTCAGCGCGAAAACCATCCAAGAGTCTCACTTCTGGAGACTTGATCATGACCTTGGCCCCACCCTGAACCGTAACCCCCGGACCGATCATGATGGATTCGGCTGCAATACATCTACAGTCGGTTCCTGAAACAAATATCTCATTCTTCAATGTCACTGAAATCCCGGAGCAGTTTGGGCAAGCTGAGGGAGTGAATGCGAAGCTCTTGACGACCATCTCCGCGGTCTTTACATCTGAAGGGACCAGACCGTCAAACAGCCAGAGGTTGATATGCACCAGATCACCGCCCTCACCAGGAATATCCTTGCCCGTGTAGTCCCATTGATGTATGACTTGATCGGCTGGTGGATCTGAATGGTGTCCCTGGGCGCTCTGGAAAAATACCAGATCAGCCATCCATTGAATGATATGGGTGGAATCCTCATTCGACAGAGACATAGCAAATTGTTCCCGATTGCCAGGGTTGTAATAGGGCTGCATTACGAATTGCGCATTAGGCCCGGATTCAACACCCCACCTGGAGAACTCCACATCCAGTTCATGGCTGTCGTCCCGGTGTATGAAAGGACTCCCAACCACATTTTTATCGAGCAGATCCACGCGGCTGGATAACTGAAAAATATAGGTCCCATAGTCCAGAGGGTGCATTTGATAAACTTCTGCACAATACCATTTCCCATCCCGCTGGGTGATCTTCAGATGAAGGCGGCCCTGATCGTCTACCCATACGTTATCAGGGCTTGTGGAAAAATGGTTTGGTCCAGGTCCCAGAGAGACGCCGCCCTTGACCGCCCATTCGTACCCTGAGAACTGGATGGTGGGATGGCCGGCGATGCCCAAGACATCGACACCGTCGACTGTCAACGGAAAAGGCATGTAGATCTGCTGTTCAGACAGGGCATCATAACCTTTCCGGATCACAAAGGCAGAGATTTGTTTCCACTCACGGATCCAGGTTTGATACGTTCCATCGCCGTTTACGGGCAAATACGCCCTTTGATCAGAATAGGGCTGGATATACCATTTGTCGGTCTGTGCGAACACCACTACCCAGACGTCCGCCGGATTCACCCCGGTGACGGTCCCTGAGACCACATCCGGATTCCCAGCGGTCACTTGAAGGGTAATGGCCGCCTGGCAGTCCGCATATACTTCGTGAGTAAAGCATCCCAGAATGACAACAGATAGGACCGTGAAGGCAAAAAAGAATCGCAGATTCCTAACTATCCTCTGCATAGCGCTTGTCCCCCTTCTTTTCATATCACCGCCCACTGCCTTTCCGTTTTCACTTCAATCACTCTCAGCTTTCTTGAGATTCCTGGGTATCAGCGTGCTGGGACCCAAATGGTACATGTCCATGTAGAGCGTAAACTGATGGCCAGCCTTGCAGATCAAGTCAAACCCATCCACTGTATGCCCGTCCGGACCCGGACCAAAACTGCCTACCCGGCTGAAATCGAATGCCTCGCCGCATTTACCACAACGCAGGTTTCGCAGATACTTTGCTTCCCCATCCGGATTGCGTACGGGGATAGGATTCGATTTTTCGTATCCAAATTCTCCGTGAGCATTGGAAATGGTATCACACAGTGGGCCGGAACTAATCATCTTTCTTGCAAATTCTATACCGGCCGAACTAAACCCACCTTTTCTTAATGCCTCCATAAAATCATCAATCGATTTATCTTCACCGTTCATTGTCTCGTCCCCCCTTTCATTCTAAAATCACTCGTCCTTGGTGCCAAACACCACTGTTAGAATCGATTCAATCAATGAGCCAGTAATGAGTATATAGGAGCGATAAAAACAACACTCCGTTAGCTGCGCAGGCAAGGAATGCGCGTGTTGAGAGCTGTACAAAAACCGATGCCGCGCCCGACATCAGTCCCAGCAAAGGCATGTCAAACATGAGATCCAACAGGTACCTGAGATCATAAACCCGGTACCAGGGACCATGATTGCCTACATATTCCCCCCACGTGCCGATGGGAATGGCGTTTCTATCCAGAGCCGTCGTCCAACAGACCGATAGGATAGGCACAACAACGAACATGAGACCCACAGACAACAAAAAGAGATGCTCCGAAACGATAGCGCGCAGCCCTCCGCGGTAAGATAGACCCCCTACTTTCATACAGAGCCAAGTTCCTATGCCCCCATAGGTCAGTAAGGTAACCAGAAGAAACCATAAGGCCTGCCCCTGACACCGATATCCGATCCAACCCAAGAGGGGGATAGAGACGTTCTTATCCTGCCCAGTGTCCAGCATCTCCCTGGCCCACGGCACACGCTGATACAAAATCAACAGGATAAAAGGAATGATCGAACTGGTCAGGGCTGCCACGGACCAACAGTATGTCGCCACCCATGGAGAGAAAGACCTGGGGTCTTCTTCCGCTGCCTGTCCCACGCTGCTCTGGAAAACCGTTTTCATAGGTATTTCTATCTCAAATAGGACAGGGCATCGGGAAGAACGACATCTTTTCCGTTAAAGGTTTCGCCGTAATTGTTTTCGGCAAGGATCTTGAGATCATCCAGGGCTGGTCTGTCCCCCCGAAAATGGACCCGGTCGAGCCGTTTGGTCAGGATGTACCCTCCCGCACTCAGGAGTTCGATGACGTTCCCTGCATCAAATACCTGGTCATCTACGAGCATCTTGACATCGGCGCCGTAATGGTGGACTACCTTTGCGACACGCGTGCATGGGCGGGCATGAAACCCTTGAATCTTTGGTACAGGAAGTTCATAGGTAACCATATCCACCAAACGATTTAATATGGAACCATCGAGATCTTTTCCTAAACGAAAGAGCTGGACGATATAATAAAGACAGAAATACAATCCCGTTTCAATAAGCTGTGATGATGGGACGATGGTGCGGAGTCTTTCAAAACCCGGCGAAAAAGTGAAAAGGAGGTGCCTTTCATAGTAATGAGTTACGATTGTGGCGATTTTGAATAGATTTAGTTGGGCAGGAAAGACATCACGAAGCCTTTTCAGCTCTGGCATTTCACCTTTGATTCTACTTTGCGCAATGTGGCTGTCATACCACGATAAGAAATTATGGAGGCGTGTTCCCAGGCGCCTGAGGGTTCCCTCGTTGACCTTTTCAGGAATCCCAGCGGCGAGATGCTCTCTGGGCTGGATGATTCCCTCTAAGGCCCTCAACGCCTCCTCCGAAAACTCCTCATGACGTTGCGCAAGCTTTCTTGCCGTAACCATCCTGTCCGATGAGTCGCTTTCTTCGATGGTGTGGGGTAGAAAGATCCGATTAGACAGCTTGACACCATAACCAAGAGAAGGCCTCCCTTTAGGTACCTCCAGTTTCAGTCTTTGGCCCTCTTTTTGAAGTTCCACGAAATTGCGGTAAAGGACCTCTGCAAAAAGGTGGTCCACACTTTTCACCCTTTCTATAAACTCGGAATCGCTGTCGAAAAAAATGCGGTCGAGGTCCGCGTCTTTCTTGAGTTCTTCCATTAGAAAAGCGGCCTTTCCAAAATTCTTGGCGGTTGCCGCGAGTTCCCTGAAATAGACATATCTCCGGTTGTTTCGCGCACGGTATCGATCCATCAGATGCTCTACATCAGACGCATGCTTGATGACATTTGCCAGGATTCCCATATTGAGACATTTGATACTACCTCCAGCATCTTCTCCCAAAACATAATATGAAAGGGAAAGAAGTTCGCCTGCAAATGGCATCAGGAGCTTGCCGAACGAATCCTCAGAGATGATTTCGTGGGCCTCATCTGAATCATACAATGTCAAGAAATCCGTTGTCATAGGGCCACCTGCTTTCCATCATGATGCTTTCTGCCCCCTTATGGCAGTTGTTCCTCTATCAAACCGTGCCATCGGCCCCGTCCGACGAAGGGTTCGTTTTAGGTTCTCTCGGACCGTTCGGTCAGGCAATCAATAATGAAATGCCCTGATATTTCGCCTCAACCAGGAAGAGGTTGTGGTGGAAATGGGGGATATCACCCAGGCCGCCTCGAAATAGAAAGAAAAGTCGGTCGCACTCCTGTATAGTGGCAGCTTCATGTCCAAAGAGAAGCATATAACAGCCATGGTCTTTTTTGATGTTTTCCTTCATCAGCGTCGAAAAGCATTCTTTTGAGAACGCAACCAGGTCTCCGCCTCTGTATGGATAGAAACGAAAATGGAGGGGATTGGGTATGTTGCAAACCTCCACGAGGTCCTTATTCCCACTTCACACATATCCCCCCCGTATGTATTCAGGACTCGCCACCAGGCCGAGGAAACGCCCCAATTGCTCTGAGAAGGCAAATCCTTCACGATAGCAAACCTGATTGGTAAACCCTTTTACCCCGGTCACCTGACGGGGGATGAACAGCAGCTTCAAAAAGGCCTTTTGGGCTGAGTCGCATAGTTTCTCTGCCAAACACAGATCTCTTTCCGGATGTTCGGTCGCCACAACCAGCATGTCGGTTGCCACAATCTCCGGAGGCATTTTCAGAGTTCTGCAGCATGCATTACTAAGATCAATCATGGGGATGTGCTCCTTAAAAGGAAATGCCTGATCGAACAAACCCTGATCGATTTTTTCAAGGCATGCCGCGGTGATCTTGTCCCGCCCGTCTGAGTCCCCATAAAGGAATTTCATAACGATTCCTCCTATAATATCGCTTCACCCCGAAATCTACCGAAAATTTGATCATGTGTCACTGGCATATGAGGACTCAAATCGTTCCTTGACCTGGCGGCGAATAGCCTTGCCCTTCGATCGGTCTTCCAGCCTTCTCCCCCCTCGAGTCGGCTCAGGCGCTTCTCCATAAAATCTCGATCCTCAGCGCTCAGCTCTCCAATTTCTTTCCTTCACGTAGCCACGTCGGAATATCGTAATAGGTTTCATCGAATGATGCTGTTGTTTTGAATGTCTTTTTTCTCTTTTCAACGCTCGTGCCAAACACCTTAAAATGTTCTTCGTCAATTATTTCTTTGAGTTCGCCAAACTGAACGCCCAGGATTCTTCCCGCCTCCATAAACCCTTGAATAAACCATTTTTTCTCTTTCGGAAAGACCTTTGACTCTTTCAAAACCAGATACGAGTTCCGTAACAGCTTTCTAAGGCATTCACCATAAATGGTTTTTTCATTTTCCATCTTCAGCCCTCAATGCCACCTCGCCAGTTTCATAAAAGGCGTCTCCAATGACCACCGCCACATCGCCTTCGTCATCCGCCCTTAGGGTTGCCAGCGAGATCGGTCCCAATACTGTCTGTTCGATCAGCCGTTCGATGCCCCGCGCCCCAAACCGCAATCCCTGCAATTTGTCATTCAGGTGATTTACGAGACGCTCCCTATCGTATTCCACGCGTATGGAGCGCCTTCTCAACCGTTCCATTGCCTCCGCCAAACGCATGTGAACAATTTTTAAGACCTCCTCCTCGCCGAGGGCCTTGAACAGGATGATCTCGTCAAGACGGCCCAGGAACTCTCTCGGAAACACCCTGGTCAGCAGGTCGGCGGGATGGACCGGCCGCTGTTGTGCCGTTCCAAAGCCAAGGGGGACCTTTGCCAGGTCCTCCGTGGAGATGGCATTGCTGGTGAGGATCACCACGCACTGCTTGCAATCCATGGTTCTCCCGTGGGCGCTATGGACACGCCCGTTGTCCAGGATGCCCAGCAGGAGGTGATGAACCTCACTGTGGGCCTTCTCGATTTCGTCGAAGATGAGGACGCCGCCTGCCGGGTGGTTCTGAAGCCAGCGGATGAGAATGCCTTCTCGATCGCTGCCGATCAGGCCTGCCGGGGCGCCGATCAATTTGTTGATGGAGGCAGATTCAGCATATTCGCCCATATCCATAAGGAGCAGGTCTCTCAGATTTCCGTACAGGCCCATTTCGAGCTGACGGGCCAGCTCTGTTTTGCCGACCCCCGTGGGACCGACAAAGAGAAATGTCCCCTGATTTCTCTCGGCTGAGCCCAGTTGCTGACGCTGTCGCACGATGGTAGAAGTGATTTTTTCAATGGCTTCTTCCTGCCCCACGATGTGAGATTTCAAAAAGCCTCCCAAATCCCGCAGGACCTTCCGCTCCCCGCCCTTCAGTTCATCGACCGCGCGGCCAATGGATTTGGCCAGCGTCTGGAGAAGGATCTCTGCGTCAAGAGAACGCCTGTCCATGCGGCGGGCCCTGGCGGCCGCCGTATCGATAAGGTCAATACTTTTGTATGGTTGCAGCTTTTGCGGCTGGTGTTGATTGGTCAATGCCATGGCCCGAGAGATCATGTCCTCGGAAATCTCGATGCCGTGATGGCGGGCAAGGGCATCGGCCCTCGCCTCCACCATCCGGATAGTCAGTTCCGGATCGGGCTCGGGAATTCGTACTTGTTCGAAGCGTCTGGCCAGGGCCTCGTCCTGGGCAATATAACGGGTAAACTCATCCGCAGTCGTTGCCGCGATCACCCGCAGGTCGCCGCGTGCCAGGAAGGGTTTCAGAAGATTGGACATATCCATCGGGGCGCCCTCGGCCCGGCCGGTGCCAAAGAGCAAATGCGCTTCATCCAGGAAGATAATGGCCGGTGCGCTTTTCAGGACGGCCTGGACAATCTCCTCCACCCGTTCCTCGAAATCCCCTCGATAGCGCGTACCTGCCGCGAGTTTGCCGATGCTGATCTCGAAGATGCGGGTTTCCGGGTCTATCCCGATGCGGCCCGCCACGACTTCCCTTGCCAGCAGTTCGACCAGGGCGGTTTTGCCCACCCCCGCCTCCCCAATCAGGGCTGGATTGGCCCTCTCCATCCGCATCAATACGGTCGCTACCGCATCCAGCTCCTCCGGGCGATCGCAGTACCCATCGAAACATCCCTCACTGGCAAGCGCTGTCAGGTCCCTGCCGTATTTCAACAGAGGGGCGGCGGATGCATCCAGAGAGATTCCAAGGCGAGCCAGACAGGAGGAAGGCTTTTGCCGGGCACGTTCGTCGGCCAGGATGCGGCCCAGGCCCGCCAGGTCGAGGCCGGCGCCGCTGAGGGTCTGGGCAACGGGATGTTCCGGGTGGGCGCAAACCGCGGCCAGCAGGTCCCGCACTGAGGGCTGACCGTCCTTTGCCAGCAGGATGGCATCGGTTATCAACGATCTCCCATCATCCGGCAACCTTTCGTCAATCAGCCTTTGCAGGGCGCTCATGAACGAGGCTTGATCGAGCCCATGGGGTTTAATTAGAGTGATCAATTCCTCGGGCTCTTTCTCGGCCCATACCATCAGCATCATGGCAGGTGTCGCTCGTTGCTTGAAGCGCTCTCGCGCAAGCTGGTTCAGTATCTCCCAGTCCATTGTTCTCCCTCCCATTTTTGACTCGGACAGTTCAGCTTCTGGTCCTCCCCTTAAATCGGAGGCTGCTGGCTGTTCCTTAATGACTGTTCTCAAAGGCACTCAAAAGAGGCGATCCAATTGATCCTGTAACGTTGAGACCTCTGAAAGCAACTGTTGGACCTGAGCAGCCATCTCTTCCCGCATCTTGTCTCTCTGGATTTCTGAAAGGTCGATCACGGCACGCCGTTCAGCAATGTCCGGATCATGGGTCTGGGCCGTGACTTGGGCCCGGGTTTCTTCGATGTCCTCATCCAGCAGTCGGCATTGGGTCTCGTACCACTGAATCCGTTGCTCCGGGGTCTTGCCCTGGACTGTGTATTTGGGATCCAGATCGATGCCGGGCATGGTCTCCAGAATAACCCTCGCCTCGCGCTCCATCTGAAGGATACGTTCCAGTGACCGCTGCTGATACCCGAGCTGGCAAGGCTCAAATGCCAGTTCATCGGGCCGCACCTTGATAATCTCATTCCAAATGTCCTTGAGCCTTTCCCTTTGAATGAGCGAAATGACCTCATAGCCATCATGCTTGGCGAGAAGGTCCGGATGAAGGAGCTTCCAGACCCGGCGAAGGGCCGTCTTTACCTCCTTGCGGTACTCCTCCACTTCTTCCGCAGTGATGGAGCCAATCTCAGGGACCGGAAAGGGCGGAAGGACCAGGGAAAGGGCCGTTATCTCCTCAATCTTCTTTTGTCTCTTCTCGTCTGACTTTCGTAAGCACGCTTCCATTTCATCGCGCGTCAGACTCAGATCGTCGCTCTTTAGCGCAATTCGAGCGAGAAGTCCCTCCTTTTTGCTGTCCAGGGAGCAAAGTTCGATGTAAAGATCGTTATATATCTGCATGAATACCTGAGTGATACGGGCGTTGGCCATTTGTTGGTTCATCAGGGCCAAAAGAAGATCTTCATGGAGCGCGCAGCGAAGGATCCAGCGCCCCCGCGCGTCGACCAGCCGTTCTTTGGTTTCCATGTCAGCCGATTGGAAAACCCTCTGTTCGTCCTGGGCGTTGGCCACAAACCGTTCCCACTCGGGGCTTCGCATGGGGGCCTCATGTATTCGATTCAGGATGGCCTCCTGAATAAAACTGGAGACGAACTCACGCGACTGGCCTGGGCTGGGACGCCAGAGACCCTCTCTCTTCATACGATCGAGCATTCCGTCAGGGTCAGGATCGAAGTGGTTTCGACCCTTGAGGGCCTTCACACCCTGCCGTGCTTCTCCCTCTCGATGAGGGTCGTGAAAACACTCCCAGCGCTCCTTCAGCAAAAGGAGCAACGTTTGTTCGATGCCCAGATCGAGGGCACGTGCCAGATCCACGATCGCCGGCGCTTTGCTCCTGGTCCTGTTTGGGTCAGATACGCTCAGGTTTCGAGCCTTTGCCTCTGCAAACAGCAGATTGAGATCATCCTTAAGTGACGATTGGTTCATGATACGCTCCTTCTGTTATCTAAAGAAGTGGTTTCATTTACCGGGTGATTTACGACACTCAAAAGACGGAGAGGTTGATTTTTCGCCCGGTGGCCGGCAACCAATTTGTCAAATTGACAGGCCCGCTCCTCAAATATCCCCCCGAGCACCGCGGCCTTCACATGGATGTAGCTGTTTTGGGCAACCAAATAACTGTGAACTCGCGGGTCATCCTTGGAAAGCATGCTTGAATTCTCACCGTTCTCATCGCACTCAAACACCTCCAACAGGTCCGGCCGATTGGTGTAAAACCATCCATCGGGTGTTTCCCATAACCAGTCTCTTCCATGGAGGCTGTAGAGTGTGGCCAGTAGTTTATAGGAGCCATTGCAGGAAAAGAACCGCACTGTGCCATCACGCGATCCGGCGATCAACCGATCTCCCTTCGCACTGAACTGAAGGGCCGTAATCGAGTCGCCGCAATCCCTGAGGGTGTGGATCAGCCGTTGATGCTTCCAGTCCCACAGGCGGATGCAAGCATCCAGCCCGCCTGTTGCCAGCAGATCATCTCCACGGATTGCCATGGAACGGGTTCTTCCCGTATGGGCTCGGAAAAACCCTTTCATCTCGCCAGAATTGAAATCATAGATTCGAACCATGCCGTCAAAGGCTACCGTGAGGAGCTTTTTCCGATCCGAGGACAGACTGGCCATTTCGACATAGTCCCCACCATATTTGACTCCGGCCTGCGGATAAATGGATAAAATGCTGCCAAGGGCCAGGGAAACCCGATACGTATTCCCGTCCCAACAGGCGGCGAGGTATTCGGTGTCTCCACGAAGAAACTGGATATGATGTACCAGGCCAGAGCAAAGAGGATATTCCCTTAATCGGACACCGGTTTCTACATCAAACAGGAACACGTTGCCATTTTTCATCCCCACCAGAAGCAGGGCGCCGTCGCTGCTGAAGGCCATGTGGGTGACTTCGGGACCGCCACGAAAAAGGGCTGTATGGAGCAGTTTACCGTTTTTGGATGAGACAATCACGGCCTCGCCGTCAATAGTCCCGGCCGCAACCTTCGACGCATCCGGGGAGAGGACCGCAACGTTCACCCAATGATGGAGGTCGGCATATACAGAACGGCGTTCTCCCATGGCAAGGTCATATACGCTGACGGCATTGTCATGCCCGCCTACAGCCAGGGTCTCGCCGCGCAGGTCAATATCGCATATCGACCGCGTCTGCCCCGTGTACATGGCAATGGATGTCGGGCCTTTGAGATCCCACTCCCTGACGCTCGAATCCAGGCTCCCGCTGATCACGTGTCCCTCGCGTGTGAAGACAAGGGCGAGGGTCCAGTCCGTATGTCCTCTCAACACGGCTGGGGCTCTTTGCTTTGAAAGATCAAGCACATAGATGCTATCGGTCAAACCGCTCAAAGCGATGGCCTGCCCTTCAAAGCCCAGTTGCGCGGCGCATATAGCCGCTTTTCCGCCGATATTTTTCAAGAATGAGCCGGTCGCAAGGTCCCACAGCATGGCCCCGTCCGATTGAACGATCACTGCCTGACTGCCGAGGCAGTGGGCCTTCAATGCCGATAGGTCGCCCGAAATATAATCCAGCGGCGATTGCAGGAGGCGAAAGGGCGGATCATCTGAGACAGCATGGAATAGTCTCGCAAGAACCTCACCATTTCCGACATTCCAGAGAAAGGCATCGCCAACGCCCGCGCTGACAACCCGTTTTTCGTCTGCAAAGCATAGACCTAAGACCCAGCCCTTGTGACCGGCAAAAGTCTTTTCGACAAGCCAGCGGCAGGCCCGATTTTTGCGCCAAACATGTACGAGCCCGTCCCGGCCGGAGGAAGCGAGCCGTTTTCCTTCGGGGCTGAACGCCACCCCAGTCACTACATCCTTGTGAGCTTTTAAAACCTGCAGGCAGTTTCCATCGGTATCCCAGAGACGGACGGTCTTGTCAGCTCCGGCTGAAGCAATGATGTTCTTCTTGAATGCCACATCCGAAACCCACCACTGATGCCCGGTGAAGACCTTTACGCATTCCCACGTCTCCCGGCTGACCGCAATAACGGTCCCCGAACGCGTAGACGCATAGATCAAGCTCTCATCCGCATTGAGAGCCAGCCCGGTAACCGGCCCGGAAAACCCGGGGAATTGATGGCCGAGTTTCCGCACCCGGACATCCAGGTCCCTAAGCGAGCCTCCCATCAAGCGACCCAGAGACTGGTTGGTCCCTGAATATTGAGCGATCACATCTCCATTCCTTGCTGAGATCATGATGTCTCCTCCACGTCACCGCGCATAAAGAGGTCGCTAATCTCCTTTTTCAGCGCCTCTGCCTCTGCACGGTGTTCTGCCGCCTCTCTGATCATGGCCTCCCGAATGGCCTCGTGTTGGTGAGGATTCGCCAGCACATTCTTCATACGATTCACATCCTCGTCAGTGGCCAGGGCATGCAACTCAGCGCTGGCTGCCGCTATGCGGTCCTGAAGAGACCGTGTGGCATCCTGGAGCCACGCGATCTGCTCGGCCAGGGTGTTCCCCTGGATCATGACCTCCACACGGATGTCAATCCCCGCGTTTTCAAGGATTGCATCCACCTTAAGGAGCGCCCTTTCCAGACCCTGTACACTACGAATGTCGTGCTCGACAAATCTGGGGGGATAACCCAGTTCCGAAGGGGCGATCTGAAGCGCCATCTGGAGCATATCCGCCAGTTCCTTCTTCTGAGCATCGGTCAGCCTCTCGTAGGCAGGGTCGCGCCTGAGATGGTCCGGATGGATTTTGAACCGGAGTTTGCGAAGCAGGGATTTGACCTGCGCTTCATACTCCTTCCTCCTACCTGAATCCATCGGTCTTCCCGAAGCCTCTTCTACATGCACATAAACCGGGGCGAGAAGGGCATCCTGCTTGAGACGCTCGATCTCCATTCCCTTGCCATGCAGGGTCTCTGCCTCGGCTTCGAGCTGGGTAATCGCCTCTTCAGTGAGGGAAGGGTCCGCTGCCTTCCAATTTCTTCGCCGCTTCAACTGCTCGTGGAAAAAAATTGCCTCCTGGAGGTCTACCTCCGGACCCCCTAATAGAACCAGGTACTGTCGCCTCGTCTCGGCTTTCTGGAGCCTCCGATTCTCAATTTTGACATAAAGATCATCCAATTCCTCCTGGGCCTCGGCCCAGCGGCATCGCTCTATCCATAAGGCCTCGCTCTCCTTTGGGTCCGCGTCCCGAAGCATCTCCTGTCTCTGTGTTTCTGCCTCTGCGAACCGGTCCATCTCAGGCCCGTCATTCTGGACGAGGTGCAGCCCAGAAAGGAGCATCTGTTGAACGAGCGTGTCGAAATCCCGGGGCTGATAGCCCGCATGGGTTGGAGAGGGCCCTTTCTCCTCAAACAGGTGAAAAATCTGGTCTGTATCCGGATTGAAGGCATCCCCTGAATATATTTCACCTTCTGCGGCCCGCCGGTTCTGCTCAGGCCTCGAATCCCGTTCCCACTCCCCTTTCAAGATCAGGGCAAGGGTCCGATAAAAGGAGAGGCCTCCCTCTGCTGCGACGATCAACAGGTCCTCTGCCGAAGGATGGGAATGATCTCTCTTGCTGATCAAGTTCGGTAAGGTCCGGGTCCCCTTCCCTGGTAGCCAGCCATTCCTCTCGCCCTCCCGACGAACGAGAATGGCTTCAATATCTCTTTTCAACGAACACTCTTTCATCGCTCCCTCCTTTCTTTGAACACGCTACGCCTGATCCGCCGCAGCACGCGCCCCTCCAAAGCCCAGTCTTCTCACCAGGGAATCGCGCATATCTGAAAGAGACCTGGCACGACGCCCGTGCAGGGCGTACCGTAGCTGCTGTACACGCCCGGCGTATTTCTCCGGAGCCGAAAGACGGCTCATGACCATCTCCTTTCGGCAGTAAAGAGAGATGTACTCGTCACGTTCCTTTTCCCCCACGACCGTCTCGAGGACGCCATCACCCGTTCGAGACACCACAATAAGATCCTTCCGGTCCGTCCAGAACCAGCCTGAAGGGGCGCTTTCCGTGGGGGCCGGCGGTGTCGTCCAGAGAAATCCTTCTTGGAGGTGCACCATGGAGGCCAGGAGCGGGATGGTTCCCTGCTCGATTTCCGGCGACCCAAGATCCCAGCACCGGACCGTGTGATCCTGGCCTCCGGAAAACAGAAACCTGCCGCAAGGCGAGAGGGCTATGCAGAAGACCTTGTCCAGATGTCCCCGGCCAACAGCCGCGCAAACTCGATCGTTAAGATCCCAAAGGCGCACGAGACCGTCATCCCCGGCCGTAAGGATTGTCCCCTGTCTTTCACCGCTGCCGAACAAAACCCCATTGATTCCCCCCTGATGGGCCTGAATCGAGAGGGTTCGGACACCCTGCCGGAGATTCCAGATACAGAGAACACCGTCCAGAGAGCCTGTTGCCAGGGTCGATCCTCCCTTGTCGAGGCCCATGGAGCGGACCTCGTCCTTGTGGCGCAGACAGGCCATCTCCCGACCGGTCTTGACGTCGAACATACGGACGGTCCTGTCTCCTGCGCCGGCCATAAGACGCAATGAATCCGGGGTAAAGGCAAGGCAGCTCACGCCCCCCATAAATGCGGCCAGTCTGTGGGTTCGAAAGCCATGCTCCAGATTGTATAGGGACAGTTGCCCGTTGAAACAGGCCAGGGCCGCCATCCGGCCATCAGAGGAGAAGGCCACCCGGGAGACAGGATCGCCGCAACGAAATACGCTCCTTTTGACGCCGGTATCTGCATCCCACAACGTGGCATCACCATCCGAGCCCGCAGTCAGAATGGCATCCCCGGCCGGGCTGTATGCCATCACGGTCTGATCTGCCGGGTTTGACAAGCTGAGTCTGGCATGACCTTGGGACAGGTCCCAAACCGTAATGATTCGGCCGCCTCCTGTTGTCGCCAGGGCGTCTCCGGCAGGAGAAAGCGCCATGCCCATGACCGGATGCGTAAAGCCGCAGAGCGTCTTTAAGCGGCTGCCGGTCCTGATGTCCCAGAGAACAGCCCGGGCGTCCCAGCCCAGAGTGGCGAGGGTATTGTCGTCCCTTGAGAGAACCACCCGTTCAACAGGGTGCTCATGCCCTTTAAGGCACCGGATTTCCTGTCCATTATAGGCGATCTGACGGCAGGTCCCGTCCCAGCCGGTCGAGAAATAATACGGATCGTGCATTGGGGCTGCGACGGAGGAGCAAGAGGTTATTGAATGCAGGATGGTGGCATTCTCTCTCACGTTGTCGGAATCAATGAAGCCCTTGGCCCTGCCAAACCAATGCTTTTTTTCCGCAACGCACCGAAGCATTGCAGAGCGATGGTGGTGATATTCATCGATTCGCCGACCGTCCATCGTCCAGAGCCAGCAACTGTTGTCTGCGTAGGCAGCGAGGATCTGGTCTTTCGGGGTGGTGCAGATCCAGTTCACCGCATATTCTCCGGGAAGAACCTTGAGCAGTCTGCCCGATGCCCGATCCCAGACATGGACGTTCTTGTCAAAACTGGCTGTGATGATGTGCCTGACGTCCCGGGAGAGACAAACGCACGACACATTGTCTCTGTGCCCTTTGAGGACCTTTGCCCGTCCCATGGTTCCCATGTCCCAGACCATGGCCGTCGCATCCCGGCCCGCAGTGAGCAGCTCCCGTCCGTCGGCCGTGGCATACACGCATGCTACGGTGCCCCGGTGTCCCCTGAATACGTGCAGGCACTGGCCGGAATTCATGTCCCACATTCGGGCCGTGCAATCATCCCCCCCCGTGACAAAGGTGGTTCCCTCGGAGGTCAGACAAAGGGCCCGAAGCGGCCCCTCGTGGCCGACAAAGCGCCTGACGGGCAAGCCGCTTTTGGTGTCCCATAAAATCGCCGTGCCATCCCAACTGGCCGTGAGCAGCCCGCTCCCATCGTGGGTGAAGGCCCCGGCATTGACGGTGTTCGTATGGCCGATCCCAACCCCATGAATGGTGTGCGCCATGGGCGCAAACCTCTCGAGGATATCGTTTCGTGCGTGTTCAAAAGTCAGGGCAAAGGATTCGGCCCTGTCCTGTCCAACCGGCATCATCTCGTTCATCTTTCGATCCTCCACTGAAATCTTGACGGTTTCATGCTCCCTCATCATCGACCCCACCGCACTTATCTTCCCAATAGTCCCGAAAAGCGGCTGCATCTTTCTCGACCCAATCCGCCACCGCTTCTTCCCCCAGGTCCCGACCCGCCTTCTCCGACAGGATCCATTTGTGTTTGAGGATCTCCCTGATCTGAATGCGCTGGATCTCTTCCCAGCTCACATCTTTTTCCTTCGCCATGGGAACCCCTCCTGGCCAAGACCTGAAGACCGATTTTCAATTCTTTTTGGGACTTGGAGAGCGGTCCTGTTATTCGAACCCTCTCGTTTTGCTGTATCGAAATACTATTGCTGTTTTCTGTATTGTTTTCCTAAGGTGAGGGGAAAGAACATTTGCCTTTTAGTATTACATCAATTTCTGCTTGATGATTTGCACACACTTTTTGTGTTTCCGCCGCGCGTTTTTCACGAACAGGGATTAAACGTCAAGATTAATGTCTCCATCCCAATGGTGGGTGATCTAAGGGATTCGTCTCAAAAAGATTAAAGAGGGGCTTTGACATGGCTCATACTGGTAGTTCCCAGAAAAGACACCGTAGAAGAAAGAACGGCCTTTTGGATGACCACAGGTTTCCATTGACCTTCTAAAGAAAACTTCCTATGGTTACATTGTCGTTCGATGCTTCTCAGTCCAATGTCTCAGCTCGTGTAGATATATGAACAGGGCCTGTAATGGGCCTTCGTGCGCGCAGAATGGCCAACCAAAACTGCGAGACCTGGGATGGAGGCCCAGGTCATTTTTTCAAAGAGTGCGTCGATCTGAGTCAGCAAGCAATAAGGAATCTATAAGAAGTCAAAATGGAGACGGAAATCAGATAAGCTCGCCATGGAAAGGCCCTATTATGAAAGTAATCTATGCGGCAGATCTTCATGGTCTGGAAAACCTGTATCAACAGCTCTGCGAACTGACACTTCAGGAAAAACCGGATGTTCTCATCATCGGAGGGGACATCCTCCCGAAACATGGCCATCCCTCCGACCTGCTGCAAAACCAGAAAACGTTCATCACGGCATTTCTGCCTGCCTATGCCGATTCCCTCTCCTCAAGAGTGCCTGGGCTTAGAATCTATACCATGATGGGAAACGATGACTGCCTTGCCAATATGGACCAGCTCGAGGGGGTGGCGGCCAAGGGACGCCTCCACCTGCTCCATGTCCGGAAGAACCTTTTGCCGAATAAATTTGACCTCATAGGCTACGGCAATATACCGCCCACGCCGTTCAGCTTGAAAGACAGCGAGAGAATAGATACGTTGCAGGCACCGAGAGAACCTCAGACCGGCATGCCTGTGGTGAGCACGAAAACGGGTCTCGAGCAGATAGACGACACCGCTTACTTTGAATCTCTTCCCACCATAGAGCAGGAACTCGAAACCCTACCAGCTCCCAGTTCATTTGGGAACGCCGTTTATGTCATGCATGCACCGCCCTGGAATACGAAGCTGGATATGCTTTACGATGGGAGGCATGTGGGGAGCAGGGCTGTTCGGGCTTTTATCGAAAAACGGGAGCCGTACCTGACACTGCACGGCCATATCCACGAGGCGCCCGAGGTATCCGGGTCTTACATCGACAAGATCGGCAATACATCGTGCATAAACCCCGGGCAGTCCACAGGCAGGCTTTACGCCGTCATATTTCATCTGAAGGATGTGAAAAACACCCTTCGTCACACGGTCTTCACCTGACAAAATCTAAAGCCGCTCCAGAGTTGCACGCAAGACGGTTCTTGACCTCTTTTTTGAGGACGGAGGCATTGCTCTTCAATGTATCAACGATCGGTACAACTGAATCAGACCAAGAAATGACAAGGCGCATACGGTCAGCACAATCATCGCAAATCGCGAAGGTTTCAACACAACGGAGGCAAGGCCTGGCAACAGCGAACAGGCCGTGATAAACAGGGCAAAACGAAAGAGACTCCTTATATCATACAGCGTGGGCCAAGAGCCGAGATCCGCTTCAAATGTTCTCGCAGGCAGTGAAAGGACCGCATCGGCCTCGGCCGCGATAAGCCCTATTGTCGCCAGCATCGGGATGAGAAAGAAAAGCCCTGCAACACAAATAGACAGCGATGCATGGTCCCATGTGGTCCGCCACTCAGAGGTCTTCCATAAAGAACCTCTCGAGAGCGTGAGTCCGACCACCACATAAAGGAGTGAAGTCAACAGGATGGTTCGGGATGCCGATGGGGATAACGGGTCAAACAGCCCGGATGGAAAAGGGATCTGAACGATACGGCTCCTTCCGCTGTGTTCGAGGAAGCCCCCCAATGATTCCGGGAATACCCAGAGTTTAAGCAAAGCCGCGGCTGGAAGAAAAGAGGCCAACAGTGCTGCCGACAACCATGGCAAAAGGCGATGCCAGATTTCATAGGTTGAACCAGTTAGTTTCATGGGTATTTCATCAACCGGTCTTTGCAGTTCCCATCCTCTTCATGCGGGATGGGAACTGCTCTGAAGGATGAAAATGATCCACTGATTTTGCAGTCAGGCCATCATCAGGGAAATGCCGTATTGTTTCTGTCGGCTGTGAAAATACTAACGAAGGGCGCTA
>Ga0209164_1002725_pt1 | contig 17966 bp, 15 predicted proteins | sample MTBNYHSulfiMetaG_FD_187458 | JGI IMG/M metagenome (GOLD analysis project Ga0209164, IMG submission 187458) | Enrichment culture microbial communities from rom New York Harbor, USA that are MTBE-degrading - MTBE-NYH (New York Harbor Sulfidogenic)... | ecosystem: Environmental > Aquatic > Marine >...
TTTATTCTTATAGGTAGTCATGGCGGCGACTTTTAATCTCTTTCCCAACAGAATGTCAACCCCGAATGAGCAAACGCATCATTTCAAACGCATTGGCGCCATCTTCCCGCAACCGCGGCATGGATGGTGCGGTACCGGGAGCGGCCGCCGGCATCGCGGCATTCGGCATATGGGCTCTCTTTCCAATTTATTTCAACCAGTTCGGACAGGAGGTGTCACCCTGGGAAATTCTGCTGCACCGCATGATATGGTCCGGGGTGATCCTGCTGGGGTTCGTGTTGGTGGCCGGATGGAGCAGCCGGGTCCGGGGTCTGCTCAGGCGGCCCCGTGCCATGGCGGCCCTGGCCGGCAGCGCCCTGGCCATGGCGGCCAACTGGGCCGTTTTCATCTGGGCCGTGACCCACGGCCAGATCCTGCAGAGCAGCCTGGGGTACTATATCAATCCGCTGCTCAACGTCTTTCTGGGCTACTGCTTCCTGGGCGAGCGACTGCAGCCGCTCCAGCGCCTTTCCGTGGCCATCGCCGCCGGCGGCGTCATCTTTGCCCTGATCGGCTATGGCCGAATTCCCTGGCTGGCACTGATGATGGCCACCTGTTTCGGCATCTACGGGCTGATCCGCAAACAGGTTGAGATCGACAGCGTCACCGGCCTGCTGATGGAAACCCTTCTCATGTTTCCCGTGGCCGCCGGATGGCTGGTCGCCATGCACCTGCGCGGGGAAACCGTTTTCCTGCAGAGCGGCCTGCGCAATGATCTTCTGTTGGTCGGTACCGGCGTCATTACCCTGCTGCCACTGCTGTTCTTTGCGGTCGCCGCCCGGCGGTTACGGCTGGCCACGCTGGGGCTGGTCCAGTACATCGCGCCCACCGGCCATTTTCTGATCAGCGTCTTCCTCTACGGAGAGCCCTTCACCACGGCCGACGCCATCACGTTCGGCTGCATCTGGATCGGCCTGGCGCTCTATACCGCCGACATGTGGCTTCATCATCGCATGACGAGGCGAATAGTGAAATAGGTTCCGTGGATAAAAATGGATTCACAGCAGAGATTCTAACTGAATGCTATTCATTAAACCCGGCGTGGGTAGAACAGGTGGCCGATGCCACACGCCAAGCGGTCAAGTGCCGGTAAAATGCACGGCGGGCGGCCCAGAAACTCGCTACGCTCAAACAGTCTGGGCCGCTTGTCCGCCGTTTGCATTCAACCGGCACTATTGACCGCAGGCTCACGTGGCCCTGGCCACCTGCCCCACCCACGCCTGCCATGTCCGTTGCGATGCGAGTTTTTATATCCAAAAACTTTTGGAAGGCGCGCGAAATTCCGTGTCCTGAGGCGTACTTGTCGTACGCTGCAAGGACCACGGGATGAGCGCAACGCAGATATTGGACGTTTTACGGTGTCGTCAAGGTTGTATTCAAGCTCCGCTTGGATTACATCGGGATTCGAACGATCGGCACGGCACTTTTGACAAAAAGGAGGATTTGAGACAATGGCCGTTATCACCCGGTATATCATCGTCCGCCATGGCATCGAACTCGATCAGGTGTTTGAAGATAAAAAACTGGCCGAAGCGTACGATAACATGCTCGATGCCGCCGAAAACCTGGCGGCTTTCATCAAGCAAGGCGATCTCGGCGTCGAAATCGATAGCGAAACCATCGATGCGATCGCCATTCACCTGGCCAAGAACGCACCCGAAGTGAACCGGATTTTAAAAGGCATCAGACCGATCAAACCGTCTGCCGGCGGGACCGCCAAACCTGAACCCCCTGCAGCGCCGTCGACCGACGAGGACAAAAAGAGACCCGGTCGAAAACCCAGCCCAAAACCCGGCGAAAAATAAATAGTCGATGCCCATGCCGTCGATTACCAAACAGGAAGCCGACGCATACGATCAGATGATCGATGCCGCCGCCGAACTCGCCGATCTCATCGAAACGGGCGGGATCGCTGTGGACGAGTACGTCCTGGAAGAACTGACGATCTTTATGGCTGAAAATGCTAAAGAAATCAGGCAAATGTTCAAAAAACTGACCCATCGATTTCCTTGAGAGTGATCGCAAACCGACCCAAACTGAAGGATTGAAATCCGGTAGCCCTTGATGATAGAAAGCCAGCATGCATATCCAGATGATTCGTGGCGAAACGACACCACCGGGGATGGTGGCATGAAATCGGCGGAACGATACCAACAGCTTGCCGCCAATTTCCTCGATCTTTTCCACGCCCTGCCCTATCCCGTCGCCCTGTTCCGCGTCATCGATCGTCGGATGGTACTGGCGAACAGCCGCTTTTGCAATGACTTCAAAGTCCCTGAAAAATCAGGAATCAACGACGAAGATAGCCCCCGTCGCGATCCGTCCAGAGAACCGAGCGGCCACATCCCCCTCCGTATTCGCATCTTTGACGAGGGGACCATCTGCCTCGAAACCACTGACGGCCGGCAGGTTTGCATAGACGCCCAGACCCAGCCTTTTCGATACGACGGAGAGGCGTGCTGGCTGGTGACCCCCGTGCCGGTGACGGCGCAGGAGATGCCTGCGAACCAAAATGCAACGCAAGAAGAGAACTATCGCGCGCTGGTGGAGAATTTAAACGATATCGTTTACACCACCGATGCCAATGCCGTGGTGACCTATGTCAGCCCCAATATCCAACAAGTGTCGGGATTTCAACCCCGGGAAGTGATCGGAAAAAATTTTATCGAGTTCGTGCATCCCGACGATCTGTCGGGCAGGATGGAGCAGTTTTTAAAAATACTGGCCGGCGGCCAACAGGCCACGGAATACCGGATGATCACCAAAACGGGCGACATCAAATGGGCTCGAACCAGCGCCCGTCCCATCGTGCGCAGCGGCGCCGTCGTGGGCGTTCAGGGCATCCTCGTGGATATTTCGGACCGCAAGGAGATCGAAAAGGCGCTTCGGCATTCCGAAGAAAAATACCGGATACTGGTTCAAAACTCCAAGGATGCCATCTTCGTCATCCAGGGCGACTATATCAAGTTCATGAACCCCAGCGCGTCGGAGATCCTGGGATATGATTGCGAGCGCATCGCCGAGATCCCGTTCTGGGAATTCATTCACCCGGACGACCGGCCGATGATCGAACATCGTTTGGAACTGCGCCTGCGCGGCGAGGGGCTGCCCGACCGCGCCACCTTCCGAATCTTGAACAGAGACGGGGCGGTGAGGGACGTAGACCTGAATTCCGTGCTGATCAACTGGGAAAGAAAACCGGCGGTGCTCAATTTTCTGAGAGATGTCACCGTTCAAAAGCTGATGGAGGAGCAATTGCGCAACGCCCAGAAGATGGAGGCCATCGGCACCCTGTCCGGAGGGATCGCGCACAATTTCAACAACCTGCTCATGGGCATCCACGGCAGCGCATCCCTTTCTTTGAAAGAGCTGCCCCCGTCGACAAACGCCTTTCGACACATGGAAAAAATCGTCAGTCTGGTACAAAGCGGCGCCAAATTGACCCATCAACTGCTGGATTACGCCCGGGGCGGCAAGGCCAGAATGAGCTCCGTGAATTTGAATCAACTGGTCAGGGAGGCCGCCGACACCATCTCGGCCACCAAAAAGCACATCCAGATCCATCAGCATCTGTCTGAAGACATACCGGCCATAAAAGCGGATCAGGGGCAAATTGAGCAGGTCTTGTTGAATCTGTTGTTGAATGCCGCCGATGCCATGCCCAACAGCGGCCAAGTAAACATCGATACCTCCTGCCTCAAAGGCTTTGAAATAAAGGGCAAACCCACCCTTCCCAAAGACTCGACCTATATCCGGATACGAGTGTCCGACACCGGCACGGGCATCCCCAAAGAGATTCAAGATCGCATTTTCGAACCCTTTTTTACCACCAAGGAATTGGGGCGGGGCACCGGGTTAGGCCTCTCCACCGTCTATGGCATCGTGAAAAATCATAAAGGAGAGATCCACGTCGAATCGGAAATCGATCGTGGGGCGACGTTTTCCATATACCTGCCGGCTCAGCCGCCCACTGCGGCGTGCCCTGTTGCAAAAGACCTGCCGCAACACGTTATGGGAAGAGGAACCATTCTGCTGGTCGATGACGAGCCGTCGGTTCTCGAACCCAGTGCGGCCTTGCTGGCGCAGATGGGTTACAAGGTCTTGAAGGCGCCCGATGGGTCCACCGCCATCACCCTGTTCGAACAGAACTGGAAAACCATCGACCTGGTCGTGCTGGATCTTGTGATGCCCAATATCAGCGGCCGGGATCTTTTCTACCGGTTCAAGGAGATCGATCCGCAGGTCAACGTCGTGCTCTCCAGCGGTTTCGGCCTCTCTGACCAAACCGAGGAATTGCTCAGGAACGGATGCCTCGGACTCCTGCACAAACCCTATGATATGGCCAGGGTTTCCACGACCATGAGAGAGATTCTGGCCTGCGGCGCAACGGGGTAAGCCGAGTTTTACGGCGGCGTCACTATCGGATCGCCTATGAATGTTGGATCCCATCATGTCGGCAAGCGCTTGAAGAGCTATCAAACGATGGTTTTTCAGCGCGATACGATGAATTTCGCCGCCTGTATCGCGGACGGCAATCCGCTCTATTTTAACGATGAAAGCAAGGCCGGGGTCGTCGCCCATCCCATGTACAGCGTTGCCGTGACCTGGCCCATTTTAGAAAATATAGATGCGTATATGGATTGGGAAGCGTTTCCCCGTGAAATTCTGGCGACCCAGGTTCATTACAGCGAGCATCTTGTCCTGCATCGATTGATGGAGCCCGGCGATCGATTGAAGATCAAAGGGGAGATTGCGGCCATCATCCCCCACCGGGCCGGCACGCACATGATCACGCGCCTGGCGGCCCGCGACGCCCACGACAAGCCCGTCTTTACTGAATATATCGGCGCGTTGATGCGCGGCGTCACCTGCACGGATCCGGGCACGGGGGCGGACACGATCCCAGGGACCCCGGAGGCAAAGGCCGCCTCCTTTTCATGGGAAGCGCCCATTCCCATAGACCCTCTATTGCCCTATCTTTACGACGGCTGCACCCGAATCCATTTTCCGATTCATACCTCCCGGCATTTTGCCCGGCAGGTCGGCCTGCCCGGTATTATTCTCCAGGGAACTGCGACACTGGCGCTTTGCGTAAAAGAGATCGTGAATCGGGAAGCGGCGGCCGACCCGCATCGGCTCGCATCCGTTTCCTGTCGCTTCACCGGAATGGTGTTACCGGGTGAAACGATCCTCCTGCAGGCAGACCGCGACCGGAGTTCCCATGTTTTCTTCCAGGTGCTGAACGGTCAGGGCCGGCGTGCGATCAGCCATGGCCACATCCAACTCCATCGATAGGGGGGTCCCGTGAACGCAATGCAGAAACTTCCGCTGTTGAACGCCTACATCGACTACTGGTCCGAAAAACGGCCGGACCAGGCCGCCATGATCCAGCATGAGGACGGCAAAACGGTCTCGTATAAAAAGTTTCGAAGCCTCATCGATTTTTTCGCGCTTCGCCTGTTGGACATGGGCATCGGAAAAGGCGACCGGGTGGCCACCCAACTGGTGCTGGTGCCCGAACACGTCATGTTGATGTATGCCTGTTTCAAGATCGGCGCGATGATCGCCCCGTTGGACTTGAGGTTGAAAAAGGAGGAGGTTGTCCGCGACATCAACAAAATCGCACCCAAGGCCTTCTTTTTTCTGGGGAACACCCCGGTCGTCGATTTTCGTGACATCGGCAGAGCGGTGAAGGCCGCCTGCCCCGGTGTCGAGCATCTGGTACAATTCACGCCCGATCCGAAACCCGGCGAGATCATCGATGGGGCCATCAGCATCACCGACATGATGAAGAAGGGACGGCTCGTTTGGCTGAAGCTTGCCGATCTGTTCCTCAAGCGCCTGAAGAGGGCCTACGCCCAAATCGATACCCATACCCCGGCCCTGATCATTTACACCACCGGCACAACGGGCGAGCCTAAACCGGCGATGCTCTGTCACGAAAACATCATCGTTCAAAACCAGATTCTGGAGCGGGGCATCGGCCTGGTCGACACCGGCAACGGTCCGGCGTATGTCACGCTGATCAATCTTCCCCCCAGCCACGTCGGCTGTGTGACCGAAACGATGATGACGACCTTCTTTAAAGGCGGAACGGCGGTCTTGTTGCGGATATTCGACGTGGAGGCGACCCTGGCCGCGATTCAGAAGCACAAGGTGACCCTGCTGGGGCAAATCCCCACCCAGTTCCGCATGCTGTGGAACCACCCGAAATATGCCTCCTACGATCTTTCCAGTCTGCAGTACGTGGCCTATGCCGGAGCGGCCGGCGATACGCCCTTTTTGACGAGGCTGGCCGCCATGGCGCCCCGCTTCGGAACCGGCATCGGGATGACGGAAAATGCCGGTTTTGCCACCTTCACGCCCCCGGGCATCTCCGTGGAGGAGATGGCCGGACAGGTGGGCCGGGCCTTTCCCGATCTGGCCGAAGTCACGGTCCGCCGACCGATGACCGCAGACGGCCGTGCCGGCGAGGAGGTGCCCACCGGCGAAACCGGTGAGATCTGTTACCACCCGCCGATCGTGTTCCAGGGATACTTCAACCAGCCGGAAGAGACCGCGAGGGCGATTTCCAAGGAGGGGATTCTCTACACCGGTGACCTCGGTTTTTTCAAAGAGATGGAAAGTTATAAAGCATTGTATCTGTCCGGCCGGCGCAAGTTCGTAATCAAGCAAAAGGGGTACAATGTCTTCCCCAACGAGGTGGAGGCGCACATCGCCGGTCTCGATGGGGTGGACATGGTGGATGTGATCGGCGCGAAGCATGCCGTTTTCGACGAGGGGATCCTCGCCTTTGTGCGCCTGCAGGAAGGGTCGCAGCTGACGGCCGACCAGATCATGGCCCATTGCAAGTCCATCGCCGCCTACAAGCGGCCGCAGCATATCGAAATCTGGCCCCACGACAAGGCGTTCCCCCTGACCCGCAGCGCCAAGGTCGATAAACTTAAATTGGCCGAAATGGCCGATGATATCATCGGCCGCCTGAGAAGCGAGGGGAAGTGGGACGCCTGAGAACCTTTTTTGCCACCTTCAATGAAACATCAATGCGATGAGCGCCCCGCTTTTCCCATGTCCCAAGGGGGTCTGATCGGACGAATTTTCACTGTTGACAACGATTCACAGAGGGTGTTACGCGCCTGACCGTGACGGGGAGAAGCATGGTTCCCCCATTTCGGCGCGGCCGGACCTCCATCACACCTTCCGCCGAGTATCGCCACCCAAAGCCGGTCGTTGTTCATCGGCAAGACCGCTTCAGGGGTTAACATCAGTCCCGATGAGACTGCGAGAGGCAGCTATGCCCGATCACGTTGCCGTCATGCCATCCACCCGCCTTCGCGGTGTCAACCTCGGCGGCTGGCTGGTGCTGGAAAAATGGATGACGCCGAGCCTGTTCCAAGGGCTTGCCGCCACGGACGAAACCACCTGGTGCGCGGAACTGGGCCGCGACGCACCGGCGAGGCTCCGCCATCACTGGGAAAACTTCATCACGCGAGACGATTTCGCCTGGCTGGCCGAGGCCGGCATCAACGCGGTGCGCATCCCTTTAGGGCACTGGATCTTCGGCCCGCCGTACCCGTATCACCCCAAGTATGGCGCCGATCCCCATCCCTTCGTGCAAGGCGGCATCGACGTGCTCGACCGCGCCATGGGCTGGGCCGAGCAGTTCGGCCTTTGGGTGATCCTGGACCTCCACGCGGCCCCCGGCTGCCAGAACGGCTTCGACAACGGCGGCATCCTGAACGTCTGTGAATGGCACACCCGCGAAGACTACCTGGCCCACTCGGTCGATGTGCTCGGGCGGCTGGCCCAACGCTATGGCGGATCATCGGCCCTTTACGGGATCCAGATGCTCAACGAGCCGCGCTGGGACATCCCCACGCCGCTGCTCGAGGATTACTACCGGCGGGCTTACGATGCGATCCGGGCGCACTGCCCGCCGGAACGCGTGGCGGTCGTCTTCCACGACGGCTTCCGAACCCACCGCGAGTACCTGGGCTTCATGCAGCCGCCCCAGCACGAAAACGTCCTCTACGACGTGCACCGTTACCAATGCTTCCAGCGCGAAGATCTGGACATGGACATCCACGGCCATCTCGATAAGGCGGGCAACTTGTGGCGCCGCGAGGGCGAGGAAATGCAGCGGGAATTGGGCCTTCCGGCCATCGTGGGCGAATGGAGCCTGGGGCTCAATCTCCAGGTGGTGTCGCTCTGGGCCGAGGGGCCTTACAACCACGCCCTCGAGCACCTGGACCCGTTCCAGACGGATGTGGCCTACCGTGCCTACGCCGCCGCACAACTGCTGGCATTCGAACAGTTTCACGGCTGGTTCTTCTGGAGCTATCGCACCGAGACCACACCCGAGTGGTGTTTTCGCGAGTGCGTGGAACGCGGATGGCTGCCGGCGCACTTCGATTGAGCAGGGCGAACCATGACATCATCAGGCCCGGCGGACCCGGGAGAAGGCATGCAGGCACAGGGGGTCGATACCGCACCGGGGCGCCTCCGGCGGTGGCTGGATGAACTGCCGGTGGGCCTGGCGCCCCTGCTCATTGCCGCCACGGGCCTGATCGCCGGTCTCTATCTGCTCGTTCATCCGGTGCCCGAGCAACGGGCCGATTTGACCATGTGGGTCTTCGGCGCCCTTCATGCCGATGCTTACCAGGCGGCGGCCGAGAGCTTCGTGGACGATACGGACCGGACGGTGGATGTCCAGCTGATCAACTACAATGCGGTCAACCAGAAGCTGCGCTCGGCCCTCTGGGCCGCGGTGAACGTACCCGATCTGGTCGAAATCGAAAAGAGCGCGGCCGGCGGTTTTTTCCGCGGGCCACTGGACAAAGTCGGTTTTCTCGATCTCAAACCCTACCTGGAGCGGGACGCCATCCTCGACCGGGTGCCGGCCCATGCCCTGGCCGCCTACACCGACCGGGGAGCCGTTTTCGGCGTGCCCCACGACATCCACCCGGTCCTGCTGGCCTATCGCGCCGACATCATCGATCCCTACCTGGCCCGGCGCGGCCTGCGCATGGAAGATCTGGCCACCTGGGACGATTACTTCCGCGAACTGCGCGGGCTGCTCGTTCCCGACGAACGCTACCTCCTGCAGATCGAGTACGGCGACGCCTGGGCCTTCCAGATATTCCTGCTGCAGCGCGGCGGCGGCATCTTCGGCCCCGACGGCCGGCTGCGCATGGACGACGACATCGCGGTGGCCACCATGACCTGGATGATTCCCCTGGTCGCCGAATCGGGCGACCGAAAGGTGGCGGAATCGCTGGGCAACTGGGATCCCTCGTTTTACCGCGGTTTCATCGAAGGGTACTACATCGCGGCGCTCTGCCCGGACTGGCGCTCGTCGCAGATCCAGACCTTTGCCAAGGAGCTGCACGGCAAGCTGCGGGTGGTGCCCCTGCCCGCGCCCGCGCCGGGCGGCCTGCGTACCAGCCAGATGGGCGGCACCATGCTCGGCATCTCCCACTCGGCCAAAGACCCCGAGCTGGCCTGGCGGTTCGCCAAAGAGATCTATTACGGCTCGCCCGAACAGCACGGACGGCTGTTCCGCACCACCAACATCCTCACGCCGGATCGCCGGGCCTGGAGCGACCCGGCCTACCATGAACCGCGGCCCTACTGGAGCGGCCAGGCCCTGGGCGAGCAGTTCATCGCCGTGGCCGACGAAGTGCCGCCGTTCTACTCCAGCGGGTTCCTGCCCTCGGCCCAGGCCAAACTCAACGAGGCCATCGTCTCCTGCTACAGCCGCTACCGCTCCCACGGGGCCGAAGGCTTCGAGGCCTATGTTCGTCAGCGCTTGAAGTCCGCCGCGGACCATGTGCGCCGGCAGATGGCCCGCGAACCCGATTGGGACACCGAGGAGTGACCATGCCGCTGCGCACCGCCCGCACCGCGCCCTATCTCTTCCTGGCGCCTTTCGTCCTCAGCTTCCTGATCTTCGGGGCCTATCCCATCGTCCGCAGCATGATCCTGTCGCTCTACATCACCTCGGGTCCCGAAGCCCAGCATTTCGTCGGCCTGGACAACTACCTGCATCTTCTGCAGGACCCCGATTTCTGGACCGCGTTCCGCAACACCGCCACCTTCGCCCTGGGCAGCGTCCTCCTGCAGCTGCCGCTCAGTCTCGGATTGGCCCTGCTCCTCAACCGCGCCGACATGCGCGGCCGCACCGTCTTCCGCTTCATCTTCTTCTCGCCCAACCTGATGGGCCTGGTCTTCTCGGCCCTGCTGTTCATGCTCATTCTCGCGCCCCGTTTCGGCCTGCTCAACGCCGCCCTGCACGCGCTGTTCGGCCTGCCGTCGACCACCCGCTGGCTCTCCACACCGGGCCTGGTCATGCCGGCCCTCATCATGGTGGCCCTGTGGCTCTACGCCGGCTTCAACATGGTCTATTTCCTGGCTGCCCTCCAGGCCGTGGACGGCGAACTCTACGAAGCCGCCACCATCGACGGGGCCGGCCGCTGGTCGCAGTTCTGGCACGTCACCCTGCCCGGCATCCGGCCGGTGCTGATATTCGTCGTGGTACTCTCGACCATCGGTTCGTTCCAGCTCTTCGAACTCGCCTTTTTACTGCTCGGCAACAGCTCGGGACCCGACCAGGCCGGCCTGACCATCGTCATGTATCTCTACCAGAACGGCTTTCTGGGCGGCGACCTCGGCTACGCGTCCGCCATCGGCTGGACCCTGGCGCTCATGGTACTGCTCCTGGCGATGATCCAGTTGCGCATCACCGGCACCGGAAAGGAGGCGCGCTGACATGCGGCGAGTCGTGGTGTACATGCTCCTCGTGCTCTTCGCCCTGCTGTGCCTGGTGCCCATTGCCTGGCTCGTGGCGTCGGCTTTCAAGGCCAACGCCGACTTCCACGTCTACCCGGTCGTGCCGCCGGTGGACCGCCTGACCCTGGCCAACTTCACCAGCCTCTTCACCCAGATGCCGTTCCTGCGCTTCATGATGAACAGCTTCTTCGTCGCCGGCGCGACGGTGATCCTTCAGCTCTTCTTCTCTTCCCTGGGCGGATTTGCCCTGGCCAAGTACGACTTCGCCGGCAAGAAAACCGTCATGGGGGTCATGCTGGCCACCATGATGATTCCCGGTCCCGTGCTGCTGGCGCCCATGTACGAGCTGATCTACCATATGGGTCTCATCGACAGCCACCTCGGGCTGATCGTGCCGGGCATGGTCAATGTCTTCGGCATGTTCCTCTTCCGCCAATCCATGCTGTCAGTGCCCGACGAAATGCTCCAGGCCGCCCGCATCGACGGCTGCAACGAATTCCAGATCTTCTGGCACGTGGTGATGCCGGTCAGCCGGCCCATCGTGGGCGCCTTCTGCCTGATCGCCTTCATGGGCACCTGGAACAGTTTTCTCTGGCCCCAGATCATCCTGCAGAGCAGCGACCGCTTCACCCTGCCCATTGGATTGAACCAGATGATCGGCGTCTACGAGGCCGACTACGGCGCCATGATGGCCGGCACCCTGCTGGCCGTGCTGCCCGTGGTCGTGCTCTTCTTCCTCCTGCAGAAGGAGTTCATCGCCGGACTCACCAAAGGCGCAGTGAAAGGGTAATCCATGGCGGAGATCGCATTTCGCGGCGTGAACAAAATCTACCCCAACGGCTTCCAGGCCGTCTACCAGCTCGATCTGTCCATCGCAGATGGCGAGTTCCTGGTCATGGTCGGCCCGTCGGGCTGCGGCAAGTCCACCACCCTGCGCATGCTCGCCGGCCTGGAGACGATCAGCAGCGGCGATCTGCTCATCGCCGGCCAACGGGTCAACGACCTGCACCCGCGGGCGCGCAACATCGCCATGGTCTTCCAGAGCTACGCCCTCTATCCGCACAAAACCGTACAGGGCAACATCGAGTTTCCCCTGCGCATGGCCAAATTGCCGGCCGCCGAGGTGAAGGCGCGCGCCCTCGAGGTGGCCCGCATGCTCGAACTGGAGCCCCTGCTGCAGCGCAAGCCGGGCCTTTTGTCCGGCGGGCAGCGGCAGCGGGTAGCTATGGCGCGCGCCCTGGTGCGCGACCCGGTGGCCTTTCTCATGGACGAACCCCTCTCCAACCTGGACGCCAAGCTGCGGGTGCAGATGCGCGCCGAGATCGCCGCCCTGCAGCGCCGCACCGGCACCACCACGGTCTATGTCACCCATGACCAGGTCGAGGCCATGACCATGGGCGACCGCGTGGCGGTCTTCAAGGACGGCCGCCTGCAGCAAGTCGACACGCCCCAGCAGCTCTTCGAGCGGCCGGTCAACACCTTCGTGGCCGGCTTCATCGGATCGCCCAGCATGAACCTGATCGCGGCCCGCATGGAACCCGCCGACGGCGGCCCGGCCCTGACCGTGGCCGGCGAGCGCATCACACTGGCGCGCGAGATCGAAACGCGCTTCGACTTTACTGGCGACGACCGGATAACCCACATCGGCCTGCGGCCCGAAGACGTGGCCGATCCGCAACTTGTGGACGCGGATCGCCGCCTGCACGGCCGGGTCGCGCTCACCGAGCTGCTCGGCCGCGAACAGATGGTCTATCTCGATCTGCGCGACGGCACGCGGCTGGTGGCCCGCCTGCGCGCCGACCGCCGCCTGCGCCCAGGCGACGACATCGCCGTGGGTATCGATCCGGCCAGGCTCTACCTGTTCCAGGCCGACGGGCGCGCTCTGCCCTATCGTCAAGGGTAAGGCCAGCCATCATGAATCCCTCTACGAACGTATCGACACCCCATCCAGCACCGGCCATCTCGCCCGGCATTGTTGCTGGAAAGCGCCGCCATTTTCTTCGGCAGGTGTTCCGCCTGGCCGGCCCCTATTGGAAATGCGAGCGGCGCGCGAAAATCCGCGCCGCCACCCTGGCGCTCTTTCTGCTGACCGTGGCCCAGGTCGGGCTCACCGTGTGGGGCAACTACTGGAACCGGGCGCTGTTCGACGCTCTGGAGCAGCGCTCGGTGCGCGGCGTGCTGATCCAGGTGGCGGTTTTCGCGCTGATCTTCGCCATCTCCATCGTGGTCACCGGCGCGCACCTGCTCGTCAAGCGCTGGCTTCAGCTCGACTGGCGCGCCTGGCTGACCGATCAGCTCATGGGGCGCTGGATGGAAGACGGGCGCCACTACCGGCTGCTCTTCACGACCGGCGAACACGACAACCCCGATCAGCGCATCGCCGAAGACATCCGCATCGCCACCGACAGCGCCATCGGGCTCGGCCACACCCTGATCTTCTCGTTCCTGATCCTGGGGCTGTTCGCCGACATCCTCTGGTCGGTTTCGGGATCCATGGCCGTTCCGGGCACCGCGGTCGAGGTGCCTGGCTACATGGTGCCCCTGGCCTTCGTCTACGCGGCCCTCGGCAGCGGCTTGGGGTGGATGCTCGGCCGGCCTCTGGTACGCTCCACCAACGCGCTGCAGACGGCCGAGGCCACCTTCCGCTTCGGCCTGTCGCGGGCCCGGGAGAATACGGAGGCCATCGCGCTGATGCGTGGCGAGCCCATGGAGCGCAGCGGTTCTTCGGTGCGTTTCAGCCAGGTGGTACGCGAGTGGCACCGGCAGTCGTTCGCCTACCTGGGGTTGGTGTCGTTCGGAACGGCCTACGGGGCGCTGCTGCCGGTCTTCCCGATCCTCATCGCCGCCCCCCAGTACATCGCCGGCGCCATGTCGCTCGGTGTGCTGATGCAGGCCGCCCAGGCCTTTCAGCGCCTGACCGGCGCACTCTCCTGGCCGGTGGACAATATTGGCGAAATCGCGCGCTGCCGCGCTTCGGCCGAGCGCGTGCTGTCCCTCGACGAAGCCATCCGGCGCCTGGATGCCGGCAACATAGCGCCGGACGCAGCGCGCATCGCCGTCGAACGATCGGACCGCCCGATGCTGACCATCGAGGACTTGAGCATCGCCGATCCCTCGGGAGAGATCCTGCTCGATCGCTTCAGCACCGAAATTCCCCGCGGCGAACGGGTGTTGATCACCGGCCATCCGGTGGTGACGGGCAGCCTGTTCAAAGCGATCGGCGGGCTCTGGCCCCTGGGCAGCGGCCGAGTGACCCTGCCCGGCGACGGCGGCCTGCTGTTCATTCCCCAGCATCCGTTCCTGCCCGAAGAGACCCTGCGGGCAGTGCTCTGCTACCCGTATGCTTCCGAGGACTTCACCGACGCCGACATCCGCCAGGCCATGGTGCACGCCGGCATTGCCTGGCTCACCTCCCGCCTCGACGAGCGGGACGACTGGGAACAGGTCCTGTCGCGCCGCGCCCAGCAGCGGGTCGGTTTCGCCCGCGTCCTGCTCCAGCGGCCGGCCTGGATCTTCATGGAAGAGGCCGCCGACGCCTTCGACCCCATGGGGCAGCGCCTCATCCTCGAAATGCTCCGGCGCGAACTGCCCGACGCCACCCTGGTGACCATCACCTTCCGTTCCCATCCGGACCTGGAAGCGCTGCATGATCGGACGCTTGTGCTCGAGCGGGGGCGCAAGCAGGCACCGTATTCTTAAGGTGTACTATCTCCTCTTGATGCCGACGTGGGCCACGGCGATGCCGTTGGTGAAGGATTGCCAGGTCACCTTCTCGAAGCCGATGCCGGTCAGCATCTCCGCCAGCTCTTCGGGCAGGGGAAACATGCGGATGGTTTCGGGCAGGCAGGCGTAGGATTCGGCCGACCCGGCGATCAACTCACCGAGCAGGGGCATGATGTTGAACGAGTAGAAGTCGTAGAGCACGCGGAAAAGCGGGTTGACCGGCTGGGAGAACTCCAGGCAGAGGATGCGGCCGCCGGGCTTGAGCATGCGGTGCATTTCGGTAAAACCGCGCTTGAGGTGGGTCAGGTTGCGGATGCCGAAGCCGACCATGGCGGCGTCGAAGGTTGCGTCAGGGAAGCAGATCCGCTCGGCGTCGCCCTGCACGTAGGCGATGTGGGCCAATTGTGAATGGGAATCGATCTTGGGGCGGCCGGCGGCGATCATCTGCCAGTTGATGTCGTAGATGACCACCCGGCCGGCGGGTCCGGTGCGGCGGGCGGCCAGGATGGCCAGGTCGCCGGTGCCGCCGCAGACGTCGAGGATCTTTTCTTCCCTGCGCGGCGCGAGCATGCGGATGGCGGCACGCTTCCAGACATGCTGGATGCCGAAGCTGAGCAGGGAGTTCATGAAGTCGTATTTGGGCGCCACCCGGTTGAAGTGGCGCATCACGGCCCGCACCTTTTCGTTCTCCTGGAACGTGCGGATGCCGAAGCGGGCCCGGCCCGTCTCTGAAACGTGTTCATCAAGTTGTTCGCGCCGCCGCTCGGCGTCGAACCATTTGGGATTCTGCCAAAAGGCCATGGATTTCGACTCGCTTTCTAACCCGGCACAGCCGGAAGTTTAAACTGCATCAGGTAGTTCATCTGCGTGCTGGCGCACAGGCGGGCGTAGGCGACCACCGGAAGATAACGCAGGCCGGAGATATGGGCCGCCTGCAACCCGGCGGCCTCTCCCCAGGTTTTCAACTCATCGGGCCGCACGAACTTTCGATAACGGTGGGTCCCCTTGCGCACGATGCCCATCACATACTCGGCGGCCACGATGACCAGCAGGTAGGCCAGCGGGGTGCGGTTGACCGTGGCAAAGAACACGCTGCCGCCAGGGCGCACCAGGCGGGCGCAGGCGCGCACCAGGGAGGCCGGTTCGGGCACGTGTTCGACCAGTTCCATGCAGGTGACCAGGTCATAGGCGTGGGGCTGGCGTTGGGCCCAGGCCTCGGCGCTGCCCTCCCGGTAGTCGACCCGCACCCTGTTTTCCTCGGCATGGCGCCGGGCCGTGGCCAGGGCCGCCGGGACCATGTCGATGCCGGTCACCTGGGCGCCTTCGCGGGCCATGGCCTCGGCCAGCAATCCGCCGCCGCAGCCCACGTCGAGGACGCTATTGCCCTTCAATCCGGCGCGTTCGCGCACGTAGGCCAGACGCACCGGATTGATATCGTGCAGGGCCTTGAACTCGCCGCGCCGCTGCCACCACAGATCGGCCATGGCTTCGAATTTGGCGACTTCTTCCGGATCGATGTTGGTTAACATAGTTTAAAGTTTGAAGTGTTAAGTTTAAAGTGAAGGAATTCTACCGATTCTAATATTGATGAAAATGTAAAAAGTCGCAGAAGCGTCATGCCGGCGAACGCCGGCATCCAGAACATATTGAAAATACTGGATCCCGGCGTTCGCCGGGATGACGGGATAAGCGAATTCCGGACTTTTTACCGCGCCATCAATATTGGAGAAAAGTAATTTTCACGATCCATCCAATAGGCAGAATACCTTCACTTTCATACTTTCTTACTTTTTGAGTTTCCTACTTTTTTGTTTCCATATCCTTTTTACTACCATCACCCCTCAAAATGGCGACGCACCCGGTCTATGCCGCCCGGTCGCTCTTCACGGTGCAGATCAGGCGCGAATCTTCCAGCGCCGCCATGCGATGGACGGTGCAGGCCTGGTACTCGGGCGTGGCCAGCATGCGCTTGAAGGCTTGAATGGAGGGGTACTCGACGAGCAGAATCGAATCCCAGCTTTCGCCGTCCGGGCCGATCAGGGTGCCTTGGACCGCTCCCATCCACCCGCCCGGATTGCCGCCGACCTGGGCGACCATTTTAGCGGCAACCTGGCTGTAGCGGCGATAGGCTTCACGGCCCGAGCAGTCGGACGTGCCGTCGGGATAAAGGGCGCGCTCCCGGAACTTGAGCATGTTCAGCATGACGATGGGACGATCCTTGGGGATGGCGGCCATTACCTGGGACAATTTCTCCGGGTTTGCATCCACGGTTTTCATCATTCGCGTTTTTCTCCTCGCAGGGCTCGTGTCTTCGAAGCCGATCGTTCTCTTGGTTCAGGTTCCCGTTTTCGGCCCACCAGCAGCAGGGTATTGCCGATCACCGTCAGGCTGCTGAGCAGCATGGCGGTCACGGCCACCAGGGGCGAGAGCAGGCCGGCCATGGCCACTGGGATGCTGACGGCGTTATAGACCAGCGCGCACCACAGGTTCTGGCGCACCTTGCGGTCCACCTTGGCGGCCCAATCCAGGAAGGCATCCAGTTGCGCCGGATCACCGCGCATGAGGGTCACATCGGCGGCCTGGCGGGCCAACGGCGATCCGCTGTGCACGGCCACGGCCAGGTCGGATTGGGCCAGGGCCGGTGCATCGTTGATCCCGTCCCCGATCATGGCCACCCGGCGGCCGCGGGCCTGCAACCCCTGGACATAATCGGCCTTGTTCTGGGGAAGAAGCCGACCCCGGGCGTTTTCGATCCCGATGGCCGCTGCCACCGAGCGGGTGGCCGGGTCTGTGTCCCCTGACAACAGATGCGGCTCGAAACCGCGCGCCTTCCATCGATCCACGGTGTCCTTCATACCATCCCTGAGGGTATCGCCAAAGTAGAAAATAGCGGCGATGCGACCGTCGAGACTCAGCACCACTTCGGAAAGGGCCCCGGCCGTTCGCCCTGGATCGGAAGAATCTTTCAAAAACTCGGTGGCAAAGGTCCGGCTGCTGATGCTCGCAATCCGGCCGTCATGGGCTCCGGTGATCCCGCCGGCGTGCACCTGGACATCGTCCACTAACAATGGTCGGATATTTTCCCGGGCGGCATGGGCGCGCAGCGCGTGGGCCACGGTGTGGTCGACCCCGGCCTCCAGCCCGAGGGCCAGACCCAAGGCCCACGCCGGGTCCATGCCAACAGCGGGGTCGATGCGTTCCAAAGTCCAGTGGCCGCGCGTCACGGTCCCGGTCTTGTCCAAGACCAGGGTGTCGATACCGCCGGCCTGTTCGAAGGCCTGAAAATCCCGGACCAGCAGGCCGCGGCGGCCGGCGCCGGCGATGCCGGCCACACGGGCCAACGGAATGGCGATGCCCAATGCGCACGGGCAGGCGATCACCAGGACGGTCACCATGCGCACCAGGGCATCGTCCAA
>Ga0209164_1002727_pt1 | contig 17947 bp, 16 predicted proteins | sample MTBNYHSulfiMetaG_FD_187458 | JGI IMG/M metagenome (GOLD analysis project Ga0209164, IMG submission 187458) | Enrichment culture microbial communities from rom New York Harbor, USA that are MTBE-degrading - MTBE-NYH (New York Harbor Sulfidogenic)... | ecosystem: Environmental > Aquatic > Marine >...
TGGATTCACCGCCTACATGCTCTATATGATCTTCTGCGCCCAGGGCGAGCACAAAACGGCGCACTTCGCCCTCACCACCGGCTTTATGGCGCTCGGGATGATGCTTCCCGGGATGGTCAGCGGGTACATCCAGACTTGGGTCGGCTATCAATGGTTCTTCATGTGGGTCATGCTCGCCACGATCCCCGGCCTCCTGACGCTGTTCTTTATCCCGCTCGATCCGCAGTTTGGCAAGAAGGACAAAAAGAAGGCCGCCTGAGGGCACTGCGCACGGAGGACGCTATGCGGCGACGAATCGCGCTTCGACTGCTGACTTTCAGCCTCCTGATTCCCTTGGGGTGTCGCACCGCCCCGCGCGCTCCCAGGCAGGCGGTCCTGGACGATCTCGACCGGCGCTACGAGGCCATCCTGGAGCGCATCGAACCCTTCGGCGAGGGAGGCAAGATCGTTCTCGACACCGCCTACCGCGTCCTCCGGCAGGGCAAGGCCGAGGGCAAGTGGCCCCGCGTCGGCCTGGAGGATCTCTGGGCCGAGAGCATCAAGGAAGGCCGCTCGCTGTTCAACCAACCCGAGCGCCGCTGGGGCAAGACAACAGCCGAAGAAACCAAGGATATGATCGGCCAGACGACCATCGGCCCCTGGCAGATCACCGTCACCAACGTCAAAACCATTTACGGCCTGCCCTACGGCGTTCAACCCGAGTGGCCGGACGCCAAAGTGTATGTCTATTGCCGGGACCACCCCGAGATTCAAGCCAAGATGATCTCCGACTACATCCAGGAAGCGTACACGAAATACGGCAAGCGCGGCCCGTATGGTATTCAACGCTATTTCTGGATCGAAGCCTACGTCAAAGGCTGGATCGGCCAAGGCGAGTGGGACAAGTCGGTGCTGCCGAGCGCGCCTGATGGGGATTGGACGAAGCTGACCCCGGAGATGAAAGCCGACACCGGCTTCTACGCCAAGCAACTGCTGCTCGGTTCCCGGCACAATCCCTACGGCCTCCTGTATTGGCTTTGGGTCACCGGCGATGAAGCGGGCATCCGCGAGGCGTTGCGCACTTGGCGGGATCAGAAGAAGAGGGTCTGGGACAACGAGCTGGGGGACGCGGTGCCGACCGACGAGCCGGGCGACTTCGCCATCCGCCCTGAAGATTTGAAGTACCTGGAGCAGTTCCCGGAGTGCCACGCCGATCTCACAAGGCTGGTCAATGAAGTATTAGCCACGAATGCACACGAATAAACACCAATGAGAACAGGAAACACACGACCGTTCATTCCTCGCGCCGAGAGACGGAGATCGCCAAGGGATCTCGATCTTGGCGGCTTTGTGGCTTGGCGTGAGCATTCTTAATGAAGGATTCTGTCAGGCATTCAACCGGTTACCCAGACTCTCATAGGCGGTGGGGGAATCAATGATGGCGGAAATCAGAATACGCACTCTGCTTGGCTCCGATCTCAACGCGATTGTCTCGATCTGGAACCAGGCGCTGCACCGGGACCCGATCAACGAGGGGCGATTCCTGTCGAATGTTTCGGCCGACCCGGACTACTGGCCGGGCGAGGACTCGGGATTCTTCGTCGCGGTGAAAGACGACCAACCGGTCGGTTTTCTTCGCGCCATCATCCGCCGCTGGCCGAACGACCGGGTCGGCCTCGAACCCGAGGACGGCTGGCTTCCGGTGATGGCGGTCGCCCCGGAGTACCAGCGCGCCGGAATCGGCACCGCGTTGCTCCATGCCGCGATGGACTACTTCAAGCGGCACGGGCGCAAGCGGGTCTGGGTCTGCGGCAACACCGGCTCTGCCCCCGGCTACACGTTCCCCGGCGTGGACAAAGACGCCTATCCCGGAGCGCTGGCCCTGCTTCAAAAAGCGGGCTTCGTCATTGACCACCAACCGGTGGCGATGTCGCGCGAGGTGATGGATTTCGACGTGGCGGGATTTGAAAAGAAGGCTTGGGAAACAGGCGCCGAAGTCGAAGTCTCGACCCTTGGCCCCGAGCGGGTGCAGGACTTCTTCGCCTTCATGGCCGAGGCGTTCCCGGGCGACTGGAACATCGCCGCGCGCTTGAAAGTCAAAGCGGGCCGCCTGGGGGAGATTCTCATCGCCTCGCTCGACGGCAAAATCGTCGGCTATTGCCAGTGGGAAGGGGAGCACTTCGGCCCCTTCGGCGTCGCCGAAGCGGCGCGCAACAAAAGAGTCGGGGCGAAGCTGTTTACCGAGGCGGTCAAGCGGATTCGGCAGGCGGATGGCCGCAGCGTGTGGTTCAATTGGGCCGACGAGGACGCCGCCCGCTTCTACCAGCGCTTCGGGCTGGGCGTCACCCGCCGCTTCGCCATCCTGCGCAAGGACTTGTAGCGCACCGAACGCACTCGGCACGACCCGCCGAATGAACCACGGTATACGTCCTCTCGCGCGGTTCTCGACACAACACTACCGCCCTTGGGACCGGAGAACTTTCTCCACTTCCTCCCCGATCTTACTCCAATCCCTTTCCTGGTGAAGCAAGACTCTCCCGTCGGGAGCGACCAGGACATATGCGGGGGCGCCGGTGACGCCGTAGTCGGCGGCGATCTGCGAATGCATGCCGATACGCGCCTGGGGCCAGCTCAGGCGGTGTTGCTTGACATGCTGGCGCAGTCTTGTCTCATCTACGTCCATGCTGAGGCTGAGCATGGCAAAGTCATCAAACTCGCTCAGCTCCTCGTAGAACTTCTTCAGCGCCGGGGTCGACACCACGCAGGGCGTACACCAAGTGGCCCAGAAGTACAGCAGGACGACCTTGCCCCGGTAGTCCCGAAGTTTGATTTCCTTTCCATCGAGAGTTTGAACCGCAAAGGACGGAGCCATGTCTTGAACGACCTCGGGACGCTTAGCGAGGGGCGCGATCGCTCGATTAGGATCGGCATTCAAGACCTGAAGGTTGGGCAGACTGTTCTTCAATTGCTGCAGAGCCGCTGGGCTGAAGTTGTCTGAGGAGTAGATTCTCAGCAGGCTCAGGGCCTTGAGGCCTTCCAGATGGCGCAACCCTTCATCGGTGAAGACGCCAGTGAGGGTTAAATGATTCAACCTTCCCATCTGCGTCAGATAAGACAACCCTTTGTTCGTTATCCCCGGACTGTTGATATTCAGGCGCTCCATATTCTTCAAGCCGGCCAGGTGAGCCATGCCCGCATCGCTGATGTCCCCTAGAATACCTTGCAACCACTCAAGGCAAGTCAGATTAGCCAGGCCCGCCAGATCCTCGTCGTGGAGGGAATCCCGGACGAGAGAACCTCCCTGGCGAGTGACCTTGGGACAGAGTGTCAGCTTCTCGAGTTTGGTCAGACCCGAGAGATCCAAACCGGTGCCGTCCTGGCGAACACTCCTCGCCATCAACATCCTTAGCTCGGGCAACGCATTTAGAGAAGCCAATCCCGAAATCGTGATCTCCGATCGGGGGAGTTCCAGGAGAGTCAAAGACTTGAGATCGGTTAGATGGACCACTCCTTGATCGGTCATCAGGGGAGCGTACAAAAGAGAGAGATGCTTCAGCCGGGTCAGCTTGGCAATGTGGGATAGTCCCTCATCGGTGATTCCCGTGCCGCCGATCATGAGCTCCTCCAGCGAGCGCACCCGGGCCAGCGAGACCAGCCCTTCGTCGGTGATCGGGCTGTTCGAGCTCCCCCCGGCCCACAGGTGTTTCAGATTCGGCAACTCCGCCAGGTGCGCCAAGCCTTGATCAGTAAGGTGAGAAGGGACCGACAGCGATTCGAGCGACTTCAGCTGCTTCACCAAGGCCATGCCGTCGTCTGTGACTTGAGTCTGGTCCAGCGTGAGCCTCTTGAGGGAGCCCATCGACTTCAGGTGGACCAGTCCGGCGTCGGTGATGGGATTGTCGAGTACCCGTAAATCCTCCAGTTGGGTGAGGGACGACAGGTGCGCCAGCCCCGCGTCGGTAATGGGCATCTTTCGGCTGAAACGGATCCGCTTGAGAAAAGGAGCGTTTGCCAGGTACTTCAAATTGGAGTTGTCAAAGTCTTGGCTGTAGGGTTCCAGGCTCTGCAGGGAAGAGCATTCCGCGAGAAGGCGGGCCAGGCCCGGGCCGCGCAGGCCGTCCTCCCACTTGAACTTCAGCTCCTGGAGCGACTTCACCTTCGCCAGTCGGGCAAGAAGGTCATCGGTTGGCTCCATCAAGAAAAGCTCGACTTTCTCCAGAGAGTCCAGCTCGGCCAGGACGTCGATCTCCTTTTCCCCCAGTGTGGCGGAATAGAGCTGCAAGGTCTTCAGGGAGGGAAGTTCTTTCAGGCGCTCCAAACCCTGGTGGGTGACATTCACATTCCACAGCACCAGCTCCTTCAAGCCGGTAATGGCACCCAGATGAGACAAACAGGAATCCCCGGGTTTGCCGCCGCCGGTGTAGGAGCCATGAAGGGCCAACTGGTGGAGATCGTCCGGCTCAAGATTCTCAAGCGGGGACAAGTCGTTCCAGGCATTTTCGCTGATGTAGAGGCCCAGGCGCTTGCCCGCGGGCGCGACGACATCTCCCTTCGCTTCGCTCAAGTGAGCCCATTCATACTCGCCCGGCGTTTGGGCGATGTAGTGCCAGTTGGGATTTCGGTCGATCTGGACGCGGAGAGTGCCCAGCGAGCGGTCTTTGGGAAAGTGGAGGACCCGGGTGCCGGGTTCGCTCACCGCAACCTCCTGGGCGGATGAGGGCCTCATGCCGCTCAAGCCAGTTAGCACCATTAAACTTGCCACGAGTAATCGAGCGACCCATCCTGAACACCTCTCGAGTCTCATTTCTGAAGTCCTTTCCTGCCGAAGCATGCTTTGCCCGGGGGATGCACGTGTTGCTCGGCTCCCGTTCTTCGACGACGAATCGCGACGCAAACGATCTATCATTCAACTACAAATGTAGCAGGTCGTTGTGAAAAAAAATCGGCGACGATCTTTGTCACCCTCGGGTCATCGCCCGACCATCGTTGGGCCGGCCGGCATGGACATCAGGTTGCCTTGCGCATCTTTGACCCAAACCCTGAGACTCGGCATCGGACCCCGCTGCTCCTCGCGCAACCAGCCAAGGAACTGCGCCCAAGTCAGATCGAGATCGTCCCGGACTTTCTCTTTCTTGGCCTCGTCCAGCTTTCCTTCGGCGGCCGAATTCCGCAGCCGGACAACCTTCTCATAAAACCCCCGGTATCTTTCGTCACGCTCTTTGGCCAGGGCATAAGCCTGCTCGGCTTCTGCAAAGCGTTGCTGCCGCAGGCTGACAAATCCTTCGTTGGCGTACTTCGCGGCTTCCAGGTTCCAGGTGAAGGGAGTACCCTCCTGCTCGCTGAGGGCCTGCGAAGCCTTGATTTCGGTCACAGCCGGGGAGGCGGCCTGAACCTCGACCGGGGCGGCGAGGCTCGCCGGTTCCCCTTTTCCCGCCCGCGGCAATTCCCGCTCGACGGTCTGCGCCCAGCTGCCTGATACCGCTGCGACGGCCAGCAGGAGGACGACGGCTGTCGCTCCAACTCGCTTTCTCATGGACTGTCATCCCTCCCTTCTCATCGCCTTAGCTGTTGCGCTGCCGCCCGCCCCACTGCTGGCGGACTTTGGGATCCCGGGTCTCGACCCGATTCCACAAGGCCTGCTCCCGCTCGGGATATTCCTTGTCGGGATAATACTCATAGCCGCGAAACTGCTCGATCACGTCCTGGTCAAAGGCCTCCATCGCTCGGGACAGCTCTTTCAGCTTTTCCGAATACTGGGGAAGGCTACTGGTTCCATCCAGCGAGGTAACATGGAGTCCCGCATAAAACCGGCAAGGATCCCAGCGATCTTCTTCACTCCACCGGGAGACGTGATGCCGGTCGATGGATTCCTGCGTCAAGACCTTGTCCCTCAGCCCTTCCATCTTTTCCTTGATGGCCAGCGCGTAAGGACCGATGTATTGAGAGCTATTGGTCAGCACCCGGCTGGGCAGCCCGTCAAAGGGAATCTCGTCGTAGTGGGTCCCATCGTCGTAAAACCGCTCGGCCTCTTCCGGCGCGACAAGGTCAAAGGTCACTTTGTTGTGCAAGAGCTGCTGGCTCCAGGCGCAGTAGATCTTCTCGCCCGTCTTGATCTGAACGCTGTCCTGCTCCGGCTTGGGCCGGCCAGTCCGCAACTCCCGCAGCCGGGGACGCTCAGGGAAAACCGAGTGGTCCGGGGATGACTGCGCTTCGACCCACTTCCCCGTGAAAGTCAGGAAGCAACAGGCGAATCCGAGTAAAGCGAGGATAGACGCCGGTCGCAGCCGGGCGGTCGGCCGGGTGTCCCGGTCGAGAATCCGCAGCATCCTCGAGGCCAGTTTGCTGCGCAGCTCGACCACACCGAGCAATCCCGGCATCAGCGCCGGGCGGAGTGCCGGGGTCCGCTCCACGACTTTCAGAAGGCTGTTCACGTATCGCTTTCGCCTAAAGCTGAGGGCCACGACCACCGTATCGTCACAGGCCTTCTCCCGCTCAATGCGAATGCACCGGTTCACCAGCCACAGGACCGGATTGAAAAAGTAAAGCACTCCGGCCACCAGCTGCACCCAGTTCACCAGCCAATCCCGCCGTTTGATGTGCGCCAGCTCGTGTAGCAGGATCGGCACCTGCTCCCGCTCGCCCAGCTCGAGCAGAATCCGCTCCGGGATCAGGATGGTCGGCCGCAAGAGACCGCACACGACGGGACCGGGCAAACGGCTTGTCACTCGGACTCGAACCGGACGGCGCAGGCCCAGCCGGTGGGCGCATCGCTCGACCAGCCGGGTGAGATCTTCCGCAGGCGGGGCCGCCCAGAGCAGCATCCGGTGAAATCGGATCAGCTTGATGACGAGAAACGTCAGCAAGACTACAACGCCGCCCAGCCAGGTCAATAGAAGAAGCGCACACCAACTCAGTGACTCGGCCCCGGAAGCCAAATCCAACGTTGCAGCGGGAAAGACCGAAGTGGAGAGGGCGGGAGCTGTGGCGGTTCCTGTTGGCTCCCCGGCGCGCGGTACAAATGCCCACAGCGCCCGGCCCCAGTTGCCGATCCCCGTCGGCAGGTAAAGGGCGGGGGAAAGAAACAACCGGACGACCACCAAGAGCCAAAGCCAATACCGAAACTGGGGCGAGGCCTTGCGGAAAACCGTCCCGGAGGCGGCCGCGACGATCAGGGCCAACAGGGAGGATTGCCAGAGAATCGGCCAAGCATAGGAAGAAACGAAGACCTCGGCGAAACAGTTCAGCTCGGCAACCAGCGCATTCATGGTTCCTCGTCCTCCTGCTCCAGCAAGCGTCGAACCTCGTCCAGTTCCGACCGGGACAGCCGATCCTCCCGGATCAGATGGGAAACGATCGGCCCGATCGCCCCGTCAAAAACCTTGTCGGCAAAGCTTTCCATCGCCTCCCGGGCCACCTTCCGCCGGGCGACCCGGGGCCGGTAGAAGAAGGTGTTGCCCACCTTCTTAGCCGACACGTAACCCTTTTCCCTGAGCCGCTCCATGATCGTCCGAACGGTATTGTAAGCCCAGTTTTGTGAGGTTGTTAACTCCTCATAGACCTCCCGGACGTTCGTCTTCCGCAGTTCCCAGACCTTGTTCATCACCACCCATTCGGCCTTGGACAGCTCGGGACGCTCATCTACCATGACGCCTCATCTCCCCAACTAGTTGCATCGTAGAATATGCTACATATGTAGCACCTTGTCAAGCAAAAAAACACCCTGAGGCGAAAAATCTTTGGCGCTCCCGTCGGGCGAAGGCCAGGCCCTGACCAGTGTTTCTTGACCCCCTCCGACTCCCCCTTGGGGAGGAGGACCCTCTCGTGTGGACCATTCTCTCGACTGTCTCGAAGAGCACCTTCGAGAGCCGGATGCCCAGGCCTGACCCGGTGGCACCCGGTGGGCGTCACCGGGCCACCCCGGGACCACCGCGGGCTATTCCAGCGCCCCCAGCACCTTCGTCACGAACTCTTCCATGACCCGACCGTTGATCCAGCGTGCCACGATGACCAGGTCGTGCTCCGGGTCGCAGTAGATCACGTTCGTCCCGCTGCCCAGGTGGATCCACGCCGACTCGGGCGCGCTCGCGAATCCCAGCCGATCGGTGTTCAGGTAGAAGTTCATGAAGCCGTAGCCGGGGTTCGCGCCGGTGGGGGTGGTGGCCATCTCCCACCACTCCACGGGAAGGAGCTGCTCGTCGCCCCACCGGTAGCGGCGGGTGGTGAGGAGCCCGAACCGGGCCTGGTCGTACGCGTTGATGAACATCCCGCCGCCCCAGTGCCCGCCGCCGCTCGGGACCTGGACGTTGGCACCGTCCAGCAGGATCCACGAGTTCTCGTAGCCGTGCCACTGCCAGGTGGGCGATGCGCCGATCGGCCGCATGATTCGCTCCCGCAGCACCTGCTGGATCGGTTCCCGCCAGACCAAGGTGGCCGCCAGCGCCAGCAGGTTCACCCGCGTGTCATTGTACTCGTAGAGCGTGCCGGGCGCCGGCCGCTCGCGCGTGAACCACTCGTTCGGATCCTTGGCCGGCCGGTCGGACCAGTCGGGCTTTCCCCAGAGCGTGCCCTCCCAGTCGCTGGTCTGCCGGAGCAGGTGGTTCCAGGTGATCTGCTGGTTATGCTCCGACTCGAAGAGGTAGACGGGGCGGCGGGCGCCGAAGCCGGTGCCGGACTCGCGCCCCGGCTCGCCATCGCCGGGCGGCAGGAGGATCGGCGGGAGATAAGGCCCGACGAGGTCGTCGACGTTCTCGATGAGCCCCTCGGCCCACGCCAGCCCCACGGTGGTGGAGAGGAAACTCTTGCTCACGCTGAACGTCATGTCCACACTCGCCGGCTCGCCCCACTCGGCCACGATGTAGCCGTCCTTGACGATGATCCCCGTCTGCGGTCCCCGGGTCTTGAGCGGTCCCACCGCCTCGCCGAAGGGCTCGCGGGCGAAGTTCCGGTAGTGGGTCTCGAGCAGGTCACGAGGGTCCTGCGACTCGTTGGCCTGCGCGAACTCAATGGCTGCCTCGACGGAGGCGGCGTCGAGCCCCACCTGTGCCGGCTCGCGGTGCTCCCAGCTGCCGGCCAGCGGGACGTATTGGGCGGCGGCCAGGCCGCACAGGAAGAGGCAGGCGACGAGGGCGGCTGCTAGAATACGCGGCGTCCGAGGGTTCATTCCTCCATGCCAGGCTGCCAAATATGCGTTAATTCTCCTTCGGTACATGGTGTTCTCCCTTCACAGCGTTGTCGACGTCGCTGTCGCCACACGCCCAACGGATGCCGCGCTCCAGGAGGGATTGGAACGCCGGGTTGCCCCATGTACGGTTGTCGTGACCGTACGCAGTGTAGAAGACGCGGCCCTTGCCGTGGGTGCGTACCCAGGTCCACGGCTCGTCGCGCTCGCCCTCCCGGTGTACCAGGAGTACCGTACAGTCCTGGCTGGGTTTCGTGTGCACGTAGGTCTCGTCCCTCGTCTCGAACTCCCCGAAGCCCTTCATGATCGGGTGGTCGGCTTCGACCACACGCGTGCGGAAGTTGCCGACACTGTGGTACTTGAACTGCGCACCGATGAGCTCGATGTACTTCGACGAGTTAAGAAAACAATAGGACGCGCAGTGGAGTCCAATGAAGCCCTTGCCGCTCGCGACGTAGTCGAGGAGCGCCTTCTCCTGCGCCGGCTCGATCTTATCTTGGTCGGCGTAGAGGATAAGCCCGTCATACTTATCGAGCGTCGCGGCGTTGAGATCGCCGAGGTTCTCGGTGTATGTAATGTTGATGCCGCGCGCCTGCATCACGGGAATAATCTGCTGGGCGCGTTCCGAGGGCCGGTGCGGCCCGCGGTCCCCGAGGAAGAGGATCGAAATGGATTCGGCGGCGCTACTCATTTGACCGAAACAGAAACAAACCGCGAGGGCGGCCGCTAGAATACAAGGCGTCCGAGCCTTCTTTGCTCCATTCGCGGCTGACCAATATGCTTCAACGTTGTCTTGGTACATCATGTTCTCCTTTCGTTTGGTATAAACTGAGATTTCCCATCTAACCCGCAATTGCAGCTACTTCTTGTCCAATTGCTCTGGGACATCTGGGCTCAATGCAAACACATCCGGGGGTGTATATTCCAGGATAACCCTATTTCCGTTTCCTGAATCCGGTCTTTCTCCGAGATAAAACTTCACGGCCAGCGTCAGATCTTCGAGGTCGTACTGGGCGTACCAAAGGGTCCGTATAGGGGCGAATTCTGAATTTCCAGCTGCCTTAGGCGGTATTGCCACTCTTTCATTGATGTCGGCGATTTCCTCGACAGTGAATTTCTCCTTGGACCGCGTGGATTCATCCAGCATTTTGTACCTTCTCATACTCCAGCTCAGATCCGTTTCAGGGAATTCATCTACTTTTGGATGTTGGTACACTAGATGGTTCGTCACGTACTGAGGCCCATCTCCGTCGACGATATAAATCTTGTCACGGGAGGGAGAAAACTCGAAAATAAACGATTTCCCGCTCCTGTCTCCGACGATGTAATGACAGGGAACGAAACAATAGTAGTGTTGTAGAGAAAGCAGTGCTTCTTTGGCCTCCTCCACGTTTCTGCAGTTGTCCAGGAGGTAGCGCATGCCCATCAATTCGTGCATTCCCACTTCGTTGCTTGGTCCCCCGCCTCCCGCGTTTCCCGACACGGCAAGGATGGCCACCACCAGACCTTCAGAATTGATGCCGTCCAACACCCCCCCGAGATACTCGAGGGCACAAATGGACAAGGATGAATAACCCTGGTCGGGATGGATTTCGAACAAGTAAGGTCTCGCCATGATGGCCGATCGCCTCTCCCGAGGCCGCCTTCCTGCAGTATCCCCGGTGGTGAAGTCATAGTTACGGCTCAGGATATTGTGACCGTTTTCGGTAGTCTTAGCCGGGTAAAAAGTAACCGAACATCCCGGCGGCGGCGTTTGTGGCTGGAAAAGGCCTGTGAAGTCGTATGAATCGTCTGCGATGTTCAATCCATAAGAGTCGGCGATTCCTTTCATGCGTTCGTAAAGGATAGGATAACGATCGGCCATATACTCCCTTTTGGCCCGGTTCAATATCCTGTTTTCCGAACGCCTGATCCGGACGCCGTCCCGCTTGGCGATCTGGCCTATTTCCTTGCCGATCTCGAAATTCGACCCCTTGAGGATGACGTGCCGCACTTCGACAAACTTGTCCGGCCCGCCGGCGATGACCGTTTCCTTGTGGGTGAGTTTCTTCTCCATCCCACACCCTGAGAAAACAAACCCAGCCGGCAAGACGATCATGCTCAGCAGGAGAACCATTCCCGTCTGCGCGGAAACGAAGACGTTTCGGGATGCTCGCATCATGCTACCTCTTCTTATTGACCTGCCGAATTCGCGTCCAGAAACCCTTAACGCCCAATTCCCCAATCCCGCTCTGAGTTCCGAAACGCGTCAGGATCACTGCACCCGCCCCTGCAAAGGCCAGAAGCCACTCCAAAAGAAAACCCAAGACGGGAATCAGGCTTAGCAAGCTGATGACCAGGACACCGAGGGTCACATTCAGGTAGGGCCGATAACCATTGCTTTGAAACTTGCTTCGGATCCATCCACCGATGAACAAGTAAACCGCGGTCATTCCAACAACCAGCAGAATCCAGTAAAGCAGAAGCACGAAGGGGATTAAGAGGATGCCGACGCAGGTGACGAACAGAATGACTGAGGCAATCACGGCACCAAACAATCCTCCCCAGCCGGCAAGCTCCGAGATAAGCGGGTTGCGCTCGAGTTGTCCGCGAATCGATCCAATCGCCTTTGGCGCCAGGAGAATTACCAGATAAGACGAAATCAGGTCCTTGAGAAATCCAAGCAAGCGAAAGAAGAGCACAAGGAATAGATTCCGCGACTCCAGATTGTGCATTTCCCAATTGATGGAGATGGGAGCAAGCCAGGCACTACCGGGGAATGCGAAACTGACACGGCCACCCCTCACTACAGCATCATCCTCGATTTCAATGGTGCCTCCCAAACCAGAAACGACATCACCGCCAACGAAAGCCCCGCTCTTGATTTGAATACTTCCATAAATAGGCGCAACGATGTCCCCCCTGACAATGGCATCCGGTCCGATCACGATGTTTCCACCGACCGTAACAACTTTATCGTCCACATAGCCATCAACGGTTACTCCCCCCCAAACAGAGACCGCCTTGGTGACTGCCAGATCATGAGGAATGTGAATGCTTTGACCGACACCGACGCGTTCCGTATCTCTTCTGCCCCAGTCCCAGCTGCTACCAAAGCGTACCTTCATCTTCTCCTCATCGTCACAAGGACGCCAATCTTCGTCTTCGCCTTCGGAGATTTCCACGGGGGTATCCACTTCAATCTTTTCTCTTTCAAGCTCCTTTTGGAGGCGAAACTTCTCTTGTTCGAAGGCCATTTCCTCAGTCGCTGAAAGCGCAGGGGTAGTACTCTCCTGTGAGTGGGCAACACCCACATGCGCTAAAACCACCAGAAGGAAAATCGCCGGAATGTGTATTCTTCTTGGGAACATCATCCTGCTCCATTCTCTAGTACAGACATCGTAAACGTGAAGGTGCACGCACCTTTCGAAGCTTTGAAGCAAACAATCCCAACGCCAACAGTGCCAGCAAAAGCAAAGCCGACACCAGATTTCCAGGGCCATGGGTCATGAGCAATTCGCCCAATCCCTGCATCGCCAAGCTGAGCACCTCCAGCCAGCCCAACAGCTCGGAGAAAAATTCCCGGACTGGCCCCATACTGAGGTCCAGGGTGAATCCGGGCGAAGGCAAAAGTGAGAATCTGGACTGCACGAAGGTCCAAAAGTAGGTGAAAATCGCCAGCGATGCGGCCAGGCCCATCCAGGCCCATTTTTGCTCGGTGGTCAGAGAGACCGGCGCCGGAACCTTTTCCACCTTCGCCATCACCTCATGGACAAACAATACGGAAGGCGACTCGAGGGGTTGCCCACTCAGCGCACCAAGCAACAATGCACCTTCAATTTCCAAAGCGTACTCATGGCAAGAGGATGCACACTGACGAAGAAGGGCCTTCTCCTCGGCCTTCAGAAGCGGTTTCTGCAGCAGCTCCCGAGCGTCTCTACAGCTCAAGTCTTTCGCGTTCACAATGGCTCCACCTCACCAAGTCTTAAGTCAGGATGGTTTCGAACCACCCAGTCCCGGACACGCTCTCTGCCCCGCTGGAGTTGTGTTTTCACCGTTGACTGCGGTAGCTGAAGGATTTCGGAAATCCTTGCACAATCCAACCCCTCGATGTAGAACAGGGTCAGTGGCAAGCGGTATTTCTCCTCCAGCCGATCCAACGCTTCATGCACCAAATTCTTTAATTCCCTGAGGGAGGCAGCTTGTCGAGGGTCGGGTGCGGAGGAGAGAACCGGCGGCGCTTCGTCCTCAGGGACTGCTGAGCTGATGGGCCGCACTTTCCTTCGGCGCTGGAAATCGATGCAAACATTGGTGGCGATGCGGTAGAGCCAAGTCTGAAAGGACTGCTTCGACTGGGAACTACCCAGTGCGGTGTAGGCCTTCAGAAAGGCGGTCTGCGCGGCGTCCTCTGCCTCCTCCCGGCTGCGAAGAATTCTCAGGCAGAGTGTAAAGATGGGTTTCTCATAGCGCTGGACCAGTAACCGAAACAGGTCTCGGTCCCCGGAGAGGATCTTGCGGACAATTTTCCCGTCGGGCAGCTCGCTGTCCATGAAGGTCCTGCGCAAACCACCGGTGATTAACGCAATGGATTGTAGCGGGAATTCCATGATGCTGATATCACCATCCCAATATTAACTCAAGACTCTTTATTCAGGGCTCTAACTGTTAACACGCATTTTTGGGGACGGGGTCTCATCGGGCATGAAGAATCCTTGGAGGGCAGGCAACTATTTGCCTAGAAATTGGGGTTATATTGTTCTAGGCGTCGCCTATTCAACTCGTGCCGGTGGCGCAAGCAGCATGGGGGCTTACTGCCGGACCAGGCGAAACGGCCGCTCGGCTGCAAAGGAGAGGGGTTATTGACGCTTGATAGAGATCGAGCCGTTGGAGGAGTGCAATCCGACCCGGGGACCTCCCTGCCCCACCTTGCCGGAGACGCGCTTCGACGAGATTTTGCCGCTCGCTGTCACAGGGAAATCGGTCGAGACGTGGCCATTCGATGTATCGGCCTCCAGGTCGAACGAACTGCCTTGGCCGAGCGAGAGGTGGATCGCGCCGTTCGAGGTCCGGCAGGCAATACTCTCGGAGGCTGAAATCGGTTGTGGGTGAACGAGCTCGATTTTGCCGTTCGAGGTTTCCAGGTCCACAATGCCGATGACGCCAAGGCAGAAAATGGCTCCGTTGGAGGTCTCCGCGAAGGCGGTGCCCGTCACATCCTCAAGGATTAACTTCCCGTTTGTGGAGGACAGCTTCACTTCTCCTTGGACATTCCCGACGACGATTTCTCCATTGGACGTCCTGGCATCGAGTGCCCCCCCCAAGTCCGTGCAGGCGAGCTTGCCGTTTGAGCTGCGTAGCTTGGCGCTGCCCTGAATACCGGTCAAGGAGATCTCCCCATTCGAGGTTTGCAGGTCGACGGCCGCTTGTCGCGGGAGGTGAATCTCATAATCCACTGCAAGGTTGACGTTCTTTTTCCTTTCAGGAAACTCGGTCTCGACAACAACTTCCCGGGCGTCTCCGGAAATCTCTACCTTGAGCTGCCTGAAGTAGTCCTCCGCCTCTTGGACCGTTTTGAATGGGATCTTGCCCTTGGAGTGAAACCATAAGAACGTGAACCCTTCGCGCCGGACTCGCATCCGCTTTTCGGCTCGGATCCGGACTCTGGGTTCGTCCCAGGTCGTTACAGTGATTTCGCCATTCCGATTGCGCAAACGCAGTGAACCGCCGCTGTCGAAAGGCAGTTCCCGCGTCATGGTCCAAATATGCGTTCCTTCAATACTCTTCAGTGCCGGCTCATCCGCGAGTTCCTGCGAAGGAGGCTGCGCCGGCAGGTTCACTGTTCCAGCCACGAGGACTGCTATCAGAAAAAGGAGGAACAAACAAAGCAACTTTTCGTGATTCATCGCCATCACCTTTCCGACATCAACGCAGGGCAGGACGGCAACCTGCCTTCATGCCGTTGCCTTGGCACGCACCGGGGCAGAGGTGGATTACTCGCTCACCGGGGAAGTGGGTGTCGAGACATTCTCAAGACCGATCCCCTGCTGCGTCCCGCATTTGGTCAGGATGAACGCTCCGAAGGCGGCCAGGCCGAGCAGAAACCGAATCAGCCATCCCACCACGGGCACCAGAGAGACGAGCGTGATCGCCAAAACGCCGATCGTCACATCCCAGAACGGCCGCTGCGAGTTGCCCCGGATGGCGACGCGAACCTTGTGCCCCAGCCACTCATAGACAGCCACCATCCCGATAAACCACGCCAGCCAATACGCAACAGGAACCAGGACAAGGCCGATGCAGGTGATCAGCAGGATCAGGAAAACCGGAAGGAAAGCGACCAGCCCTCCCGCTCCCACGCACCCGGAAATGAGGGGATTCCGGAGAAGCTGGCCTCTCACTCTCTCGACCACGCGCGGCATCAACGCCAGCACGAGAAAGGACAGCAGAAGGGTTTTCAAGAAAGCGAAAACCTTGAAAAGGACTCGCCACCCCAGGCTATACCGCGGGCCGAGGAACGGAAACGCTTCAAAAGGAATGCCCGCTCGTCCCCCCGGCATGCCTGAAATCTTGTCGCCTTGGACAGCGCCCCCCGGATCTACTATCCTCCCAAAAACACTAACCCCATCACCGTGGACAACCGCTCCTTCCTCAATCGTAATGTTGCCGAAGGGACAGATGGCGTCCCCTTTCACAACCGCGCCTGATTCAATCACGAGATTGCCAAAGGAGCAAACCGCGTCTCCTTGGACAATAGCGTCTTGACCTGCCCGAGCGTTGCCAAACATCGTGACAAAGTCGTTGGCCATCCCCTCTAGATCGGCATTGCCGAACATCGTTACCAGGTCGCCCACAGCCCGGTCGTAGGTGACCTTCTGGTCTTGCCACATAGCGATGCTGTCCCGGCGCCGCCGGCGCCAGTCCGGGCCAAAGCGCTCGTCCAATTCATCGGGAAGGCCCGGCTCCCATGTCGGCGTGGCAATCGGGGTGAGCGACGCCTCGACCAGCTGCTCTCCCGTCGCTTCCCGGGGCGGAGACGCCTCAGTTGGAATCCCCGCTTCGCCCGCCTTGGCAGCGCTGATACCGATGTTGCTCTCGGCTGCCGTTGCCTCGGTCGTCTCCGGCGGTGCGACGCTCACCTGGGCGGCCGCCGCAACGACCATCATCCCAAACACAACCACCAGCACGGCAAGTTTCTTCATGAGTTTTACTCCAGTCTCTCCCGGCCTTAGAACAGAATCGCTTTGACAGGTTTAAGCTTGGGGCCGAAGAGTGTGACCACCAAAACCACCAGAAGCCCCAAAGCGAACCACAGATTAACGCTCGAGTACCCCAACATCCCCTGGCTCGCTTCCAGGACAACCTTGAAGGCAACGTCCAAATGGTGAAACAGCTTCGCAAGAATCGCCTTCAACGGCTGAATCGAAACGTCGCCCGACCAGCCGCCCGACCACCAACCCGCCAAGCGGGTCTGGACAAAAGACCAACCTAGAGCCATCGCCGTCAGGCAGGCAAAAAAGGAGACGGCCGCCAGCTTCTGCTCAGGCGTCCAGGCTCCCGGCGCAGGAGCGGTTCTGATTTGCGCCATCACGCGCCCGGCGAAGAATGCCGGCGGCGCCTCTTCCGGCTCGTCCCTCAGGCACCGGGCCAGCAGGGCGCCCTCCAGCTCCCGGGCGCACCGGTCGCACCCTCGCGCGTGTTGTCGAAGCGCCTCGATCTGCTCAGGCGCCAGTTCCTGATTCATCGAGAGCTTTCTTGCCTCAGCGCATTTCATAAGGGTTCCACCTCTTGCAGGGCCAACTCCGGCCACTGCCGAGCGATCTTTTCCCGCAGTATCAGTCTTCCCCGGCGCATCCGGGTCTTAACCGTTCCCAGGCGAAGCCGGAGCATCCCGGCGATCTCCGCGCACTCCAACCCTTCCATATAAAACAGGACCAGCGGAAGCCGGTACTCATCGTCCAGGCTGTCCAACGCCCCGCGCACTAACTGGCGCAGCTCGGAAAACGAAGCCGCCTGCCGGGGGTCGGGCTGGCGGCCCCCAAGTTCCTCCAGGCGTGGCTCCTCGATCGACGGTTCGGCAGGCCGCACCTTGGCCCTTCGCAAGGCATCAATGCAGACGTTCGTGGCAATCCGGTAGAGCCAATTGCGAAAGGAGCGGCTGAGGTTGAAACTCGCCAGCTCTGAGTAAGCCTTCAGAAAGGCCGTTTGGGCGCAGTCCTCGGCCTCGTGACGGTCTCGAACGATCCGGAGACAGAGGGTGTAAATAGAGCGCTCGTAGCGCTGGACAAGCTGGCGGAAAGCGTCCCGGTCGCCCCTGAGGACTTCCCGGACCACCTCGCCATCGGAGAGTCGGCTAGCCATTGATCGGCCTAAGCGGCCCGCGAATACCTGGTAGGTTCGTAATGCGAGGTCCATGGTCTGTGCGTTCCTCGAAGCCCGCCGTTGACCGGCGCCTGCGGCTTCATTGCCTTTCGCACAGGAATACGCACCTCAGGCCTCCCAGGTTTCAAAATCCGGGGAACAGGAAGATAGATAGTAAGTAAGTCTTTAAGAATGAAAGGATTACTAGACCAGCCCCCCAACGGACACGGGCTTCATCGCATCATCCTTGCCCCACCCTATGCCGAGCCTCAGTCCTTCAGCCGTTTTTCCCAATCGTAGTCGCGGTCGGTGACAATGTCCTCCATGCGGCGGATGCGCCGCTCCAGGCGGTCAAAGGTCTGCTTCAGGCGATGGAGTGCCATTGTCCGGGAGGATACATAGGAATGGTAGAACTCGCGATCCTCCTCGCTTTCCAGCGGCAGGATCGGCTCG
>Ga0209164_1002728_pt1 | contig 17946 bp, 15 predicted proteins | sample MTBNYHSulfiMetaG_FD_187458 | JGI IMG/M metagenome (GOLD analysis project Ga0209164, IMG submission 187458) | Enrichment culture microbial communities from rom New York Harbor, USA that are MTBE-degrading - MTBE-NYH (New York Harbor Sulfidogenic)... | ecosystem: Environmental > Aquatic > Marine >...
GACCAGGACCCTTTTGTCGGCGGGGATAGTGGCGGATCCGGAAGAAAGCCCAAACACAGGCCCCCTTCCGTGGACGAGAAGCTTTACTTCCTTTGATCAGGCGGTTTATCCGGCGCCGACGAGAGACGGCGCTTAAAGCGGCGGATGCTTCAGCGAGAAACCCAAATCAAAACGGGAGGAACACGTTCTGATGGAACTGTTTCTAAAAAGACAGGCTAAAAAGGCGGGGCTTCCACCCGGTTCTCTGGTACATGTCGGTACCCCAAAGATGGATAAGGTGCGGATCAACGTCACCGAGTACAATGAAAGCGAGCTGCGAGAACATGTCGTGGAAGGGGCTGATGAGTGTTTGCCCGAGGATCGCGGGATCGTTACATGGATCGATGTGGTGGGTCTTCACGATACGGAGACCATAGGCAAAATCGGTCACAACTTCGGCCTCCATCCGCTCTTGGTGGAAGATGTTCTGAATACGAACCAGAGGGCCAAGATCGAAGAATATGAAGGCAGAATATTCGTAGTGCTGAAGGTGTATTATATTGACAAACAGACCCATGACATCTCCGCGGAACAGGTGAGCCTGATGTTCAATCGCGACACGGTCATATCGTTTCAAGAGGGTGACCCGGACGCGTTTCAGTCCATAAGAAAACGTCTGATGAAGACCAACGGACGCCTCCGAAGCACGGGAGCGGACTATTTGGCCTATTCACTGATAGACACCGTGGTCGATCACTATTTCATCGCGCTGGAGTCCTTGGGCGGCTGGATCGATTCTGTTGAGGAAGAACTTTTGTTTGATCCGTCGATGAAGACGATGCAAGAGATACATCGATTGAGAAGAGCCGTTCTTTTCTTGAAAAAATCGGTGTGGCCCATGCGCGAACTTGCGGCCGATCTGGAACGGTCCGACAATCCGGTCATCCGGGATGCCACAAAGCTGTATTTGAGGGATCTGACCGACCATACCGTTCGGCTCGTTGAGATCATCGAGGCCTTCCGGGACATGATTTCCGGCATGCAGGACATTTATCTTTCCTCCGTGAGCAACCGGATGAACGAGGTGATGAAGGTACTGACCATTTTTGCCAGCATCTTCATTCCGTTCACGTTCATTGCAGGCATTTACGGAATGAATTTTAAATACATGCCTGAACTTGAATGGCGGTGGAGCTACCCCGCTCTCTGGGGGGTCATACTCGTTATAGGTGTCTGTATGCTCATCTATTTCAAAAGGAAAAGATGGTTATAGCCGTTCGTCCGTCCATGGCCAGATTGGGGAAAGATTCCGAAGGCTTGTCCAGACCCACTCTTCTTTATGGGCCTCCAGGGTCACAATGGGGCGAAGGCCTCTTTGCGCCAGATCCTGGAAAAAGGCCTGGAAAGGAAACGATCCTTCTCCCACGGCGCGGTGTTCATCAAAACCTCCGAGATTGTCGTGGATGTGAAGTTGGCCGAGGCGCGGGTGGAGCCGCCCCACCCATTCCTCCCAAGAGACGTGACTGAATGCTATGCAGTGTCCCGTATCAAAACAAAACTTCAAGAGGGACGTGGGCAGGACTGCGAAAATACGTTCAAAGACCTCAGGATCCCATTCAAACACGTTTTCCACCATCAGTGGGACGCCATAAGTCGCCAGTATGGGGCTGCATTCTTCCCAGAATTCAGCCCAGCGTTCGACCCAGGCTTCCATTCCTTCGAGATGCAATCTGGGTTCAAATCCGAGATGGGCGACAATTGACCGTGGCCGGAATACCTCGATCAACTCCAAAACCTGAAAGATTCGGCGCCGTGAGGCATCGCGAATCAACGGATCCTCTGAAGCCGGGCACAAGTCCGTGAACGGCGCATGGATTGTTGTGTGAAGCCCGGCGCCTTCCAGTTTTCGCGCCACACCTACGAAATCCTCGAGCGTAAACCGATCCAGCACTTGCGCCGAAAAGCTGATTTCCGGATGGACCTTATTTTTGAGGATGAGATCGAGGTATAAATCAACAAGATCTGCATATGGGACCGCTACCTGGATTTGGTTCAGTAGTGTTTGCATAGACGACGAGTTCTCCTTGTATTCGCTGTCGCTGTAAGATCCGTCACTGTTGTAATGGGATGGGGATATCCGTCAAGGCGTTCGACGCGGCGCGCAATCATTCCAAGACCTCGATAGCGCGTTACTTCTGACGTTTCTCCTCGGAAAGCCGGAATGTGCGGTGACAGGATGAACGGATTCCGCGCCCGAAACAAGCCTGAATGACAGAAACTCTCCGTTCGAACCTGCAAATGGAAGCGAGGATCGCTGAGGTACGGAGGCAAAGGTGGATGTCTGCGAAAGCACATTCGGTCTTCGGATCGGCCGTCATTCGGTTTCGTCTAATATGCAGGAAACGGCCGTTGTCATCGATCCGGTAGGCAATGAAATGGACAAGGAGCCGTTGAAGTGGTCCGTCAGCAGCAACCGAACAGCGTAGCCCTGATGGTCCAAATCGTTGGGAACGTAAATGCCGTTCCGGTAGTCCTCGTCCACAAAAGCAACCATATCGGTCCCATCCGTGCTCGCGATGATAAGACAGGATCCAGTCATATATTTTTGAACAAATACTTTTATGATCTTCTGAGGGTCGCTCCAGAGACCATTTTGGGGTGAGGGAAGCATCTCCACTGGATCGGAACCATCCTCCGGCTTTGGCTCCTGAAGTATGACAAACGGGTCACCCTCTGCCGGGGGAGACCAGCCGGCTTCGTTGCCCGCCCAGACTCTCCAGAGGTATACCGTCTCGTCTGGAGGGAAGGGACCCACTCGAACACGGGCCGTTGCTCCAAAGTCTTCGAAAAGAGCGAACCGGCCCTCCTGACTCCAGTCCGACCGTGTGTTGATTTCGATGCGGAACTTGGTCGCCAGATAGGATGCGTCCCAACTGAGTTCAAGCACAGGAGAGGAGACGATCAGGGGCGTATCCACGGCCTCGAAGGTCCGGTCCATTTCTGTGAGACTAGTATCACCGAGTGAGAGCAGCGCGGCCAATAGAAACAGGGTGGAGGTCCGGATTCGGACGCGTCGCATCGCACTTGATGAACGATGAAAGGCCTCTGGCACCATGCCGGACCGCCGTTCTTGAGTGTTTTCAGGGGAGTTTTTGTTAGGCCGAGTCGCGCAGAGTTTACAGCGCTTCTTTTCTTATTAGTAATAAGTGGGGGACCTGTCAACCCGTTCCACCTGCTCTAATGGATTCGTGTAGAGGTCTCTACGAAGCTGAGTGGAACCGTCCTCGGAATCACGAATTTGGCTGTGAATTGGAGAATATTGGGCTTCTCGAATGAGACGTACGCGGGGGCGCGGTTCTCGGTGGGAGGTGCGAAAGTCGGGTTAGGGGGGAAAAAGGAGCCGGCGGATGCTTTGTGCCTTCATCCGCCGACCTTAGCCAGGAGAAATGGATTAACGTCCGTGACGCCCTAGCCACCAATGGACGCCACGGTTACTGATCCGACCTGAGACGCGAAGCTTGGAGGACCCATCCTGCCGTTGTCTAATTCAGCCCCGACCTCCTAGTTTTTGTTTGAAGGGAGGCTGCGAGAAGAGATGCACGGTCAGCCGAGACATTTGCCGAGCCGGATCACCAGGTCGACCATAAAAAGTGCAATTTTGGTGCCAGTAATTGCGCCTGTAACATGTTGATAATACTACAGATAGTTTTTTTCACAAGAAACCGAAAATCTTCGGTGTGCGATATCGACCGAATCGCAACAAACAGTGGCCGAATCCGGCCGCCTTCGGATTGCCGAAAACGGCCGCTCTGCGCTTATACGAGTGAATTCGATCTACGGTTTCAACTTCCTTTCAACCGGTCACGCTTTTGTGACAGCATGACTCCTTCTTGGGGATGAGGTTTTAAAGAAACCTCAAGCGGGTCGCCTCCGGCAAAAACACTTCCAAATCCACTAGAGTTATGGCACACTAAGCACCCACGCACACAAGGACCCATCCCGGGTACGATGATGAACATCATTATTCTTGGAGGTAGAGCGAAATGGCCTTGAATTCAGCTGAAGGAATCCTGGATTTTGCTATTGAAAAAGAACAGGATGCCGTTGATTTTTATAAGAAACTGGCCGGAAAAGTGGCCACACAGCATATGCGTGATCTGCTGAGTGGCTTTGCCAAAGAGGAGCAGCGTCATAAGAACAAGCTTCAGGGCGTCAAAGAGGGTAGCATTGACCTTTTTGTTTCCAGTAAGGTAATGGATCTGAAAATAACAGACTATTTGCCGGATGTGGATGTGGACACCTCCGGACAGGCCGAGATAGATTATCAGGACGCCTTGATCATAGCGATGAAACGGGAGAAAGCAGCGTTCAAATTATACAATGACCTGTCCACCACAACGGAGGATGCAGGTTTGAAAGAACTCTTCCTGGCATTGGCGCAGGAAGAGGCGAAGCATAAGCTGCATTTTGAGATCGAATACGACGAGCACGTTCTGACCGACAACTAGTGCTGAGTTCCGTACGTTCGGAAACGTCAAGTCAGTTGTGCTCTCGAATGTTTCCAACAAACTCCTTGGTCTGTCCTCTGGCCGGTGCGGCGGAATGTCAGGAATCCTAAAGACGCTAGAGAGCGCATTTGAAGATTCCCTTTCTGGAAAAAACGGCGTCTGTTCATGAAAGCAATCCTCCATCAACCCGAAGAAATGAAGCGGGCCGTTTCTTTGCAGGGAGCTTTGCCCGAGACATTGGAAGAAGCCCGGGTGATGCTTCCGGGTCGGCGAAGACGGGCGCCGGGGCCGGGAGCCGCAAGGCATTGCGTCCGGGGAAAAGAAGCTCTGGGCGCCGGTCCCCGAAAGCTCTTCAGGACCTGAATGGAATACCGTAAAGAATGCGAGGGCCTCGATGCCGACGTGTCACGATTGCGTGTATCGGAAAGCATCCGGGTGCGCCTATTATAGGAAGAGCCATCTGGAGCCTTCCAGGCGGTGTCGTCACTATCGTATCCACTCCCGGCCGAGCGTCTTTCAGGAATCCTTCGATGCGCTTTTTTCGAAGCATAAGTCAGTCCCCCCCAGACCCCGCTGACCCTGCTTTCGCACAGTTTCCTTTTTTCGTTTTTCACTTGAAACTCAACTACATTCCGCATAAAGTGGGCGGGTATTGTATACAGAAATGTTGCTTTTCCCGCCCAATTTCATATGATTTTAACTTGGAAAGTCAAAGAATCGAGCCTTATGTCCGAAGACTATTTGAAATCGTTAAAAAAGAAAACCGCACGCACGGCTCAAACCTATTTCGAAGGTTACACAGGCGAACGGCCATTTGACTTGTGGTCCTCGTTTGACAAGGGTTTAGGTATTGATCTGTCCCTTTTCATTACGGGACGGATGTATGCACGTGAGCGCATTCCACATCAGACGCGCCAGATGGTGGCGGTGGCCGCGCTCACGGCTCTCGAACGCACCGATGAATTGCGGCTGCATTTGCACGCGGCCCTGAATGTGGGCTGTTCACCCAAGGATTTGGCTGAAGTCATTTTTCAGGTTGGCGTCTATGCGGGTATGCCCGTTGTGAATTCCGGACTGAAAACACTGAAGTCCCTTCTCGAAGAGCGAGGTGAATGGCCTTTACCCGAAGAAGGTTGAATCCTTTTTACGCTTCGGGTATTCCCCGCTATTATCATGAAGCCCGATCTGTTCGGAGGCGATGACATGGTCTCCGGCCGCTCGGGGGCGAATGCACTTCCAAGATAGCCTAGGAACTATGCTTTCGCCGAAGTCTTGGTCTGATCCTTTGAATGCGAACCGCTTTTTTGGGGAGGCTCCCCGCATGCAAGGACCCATGCGATCTATACGGCAGTTGTGCTTGGACGGCCTGGACCTGGGGCAAGAGACATGCCACTGGGAAGAGGGAACGTCTTACCTCTATCGGATACCGCTCCGTTTTCGGGGAAGAAACGGAACCTTGATATGTTACTCGAATCCCCCGGTGCACCAGGTCGGCAATCCGGGCCTTGATGCTTATCTGAGTGCTCTGGAGAATGTGTCCATGGAACGGGCGGAATTGGATTTCCTCCTTCTGTATGGCGCCAATGATCCCGTGCACGCCGGGGGCGATTTGAAAGAGTCGCTTCGTCGCCTGGAAACGACTCTGGAGCGCAGAAAAGAACTTGAAGCACTGAATGCACCCAATGAAGAAATCGAAATTCTTTTTAAATGGGCGGATGACCGCCTCAGGAAAGGATTGACGCTATACAGGAGCATACGGAGTCTGGCTGAGGACATGAGAATCGTCGCCATCTGCGGAGGGGGATCGCGTTATGGCGGGTCGGCCGAACTAGCCCTGATGGCGGATTTTATCGTCGGCGATTCGCGTTCGGCAATGTGTTTCAGCGAAGCTCAAATCGGATTGATTCCGGGTTGGGCAGGCATAGGGCGTGTCATAACGAAGGCCGGATCGGACAATGCTCGGGCCATGGCACTGACGGCGCGAGAAACATCCGCCCAGGATCTTCTGGCTATCGGTATATATAATGAAGTCGTAGACATGACGGATCCGCTGCCGCATATGAAGAACACGGGCGACCGCGCAAAAGACAAGCAGGACTACACGGAGGCGCTCCAGGCCAACAATGATTCCACAGGCGCGAAGCTGCTGCCCAGGGTTTTCGAGATGGCCGTCATGTCCGGAGAGCGGATCCCGTTGCCGGCTCCCGAAGAACGCAAAGTCCTGGCACCGGATGTGGACATCAGGAACGAAGTGAACCGGCGTAAAGATCCCCTCCAGTATTCAAACCTGTGGGGTAAAACGCTCAAAGAGGCTGCGTCCCAACTGGAGAAACTCGGCCGTCCGCTTGCTCCCCAGTCCATCGAGGCCATGGAGGCGCTGATGAGTACAGTGGACCAGGCTGTTTTCGACGAAGATGCGTTCGTAGAGAAAGAAATGATCGCTGACGCGGCCCTATACAGAGACCCTCGTCTTCTTTCAGGCATAGTAGCCACGTTGGAACAAAAAGTGGCGGACTTCAGGGAGGTATAATTCATGCGGCAATATTTTCAGAATATGGCGCCCATAGGCAAGCCCCTCAAAGAAAAAGAAATCCAAAAAATGGAAGCAAACGCGGCCCGGATCAAGGAGGTCGAGGCGCAAGTAAACGAAGCCGTTGCCAAAGTCTACAATGCGGGTATTCCCGCCGAAAAAATCCGACAGCGCGGCGAACAAACGGCGTTCGAGCGCCTCGAGCAACTGGTGGATCCCGGCACCTGGCTCCCTATGAACTCTCTCTACGATCCCGAATTCAACCAGGAGGGAAGCACCGGCGTCATCAACGGCCTGGGGCGTATTTCAGGACGTTATGCTTCCATCATTGCTTCCGACAACAAAGTGCTGGCGGGCGCCTGGGTTCCCGGCCAAATGGAAAACATTTTTCGCGCTCAAGACATGGCCGAACAATTGCACATTCCGCTGATATGGGTTTTGAACTGTTCGGGCGTCAAGCTGACGGAGCAGGAGGAGGTCTATGCCGGAAGACGATCCGGAGGTCGTACCTTTTTCCGCCATGACGAACTAATTCAGAAAGGGATTCCGGTCATCTGCGGTATTTTTGGAACCAATCCGGCCGGCGGCGGGTATCACGGCATCAGTCCGTCTATTGTTTTCGCCCATGAAAAAGCCAACATGGCTGTGGGAGGCGGCGGGATCGTAAGCGGTATGAGCCCGAAAGGATCCTTCGACCTGGAGGGAGCGGAGCAGATCATCGAAGCTACACGCGCCTTCAAGGAGGAGCCTCCGGGAGGCGTCAAAATCCATCACGATCATACAGGATTTTTCAGAAAGAAATTCGATACGGAAGACGGCGTTCTGAACGCGATCAAGCAATGCATGGGAGGCATGCCGCAATACGATGCCGAATATTTTCGTGTCGACGAACCGCGGTCTCCAAAATTTGCGCCCGGGGAACTCGACTATGTGGTGGCGTTCAATCAGAAGATGACCTATTCCATCGAGCAGGTTCTGGCGCGTTTCCTGGACAACAGCGAACACATGGAATATCGACCCGACTACGGTCCGGAGGTGTACTGCGGGCTGGCGAAAATAGACGGTTTTCCGGTGGGCGTTATTGCCAACCGGCAGGGTTTCCTGCCCAAGGGTTATCCCGAGTATGCTCCCTATCCGGGCGTAGGCGGCAAACTTTATCGTCAGGGACTGATCAAGATGAATGAACTGGTCACTCTTTGCGGCCGCGACCGAATTCCCATGGTCTGGCTCCAGGACACCTCGGGCATTGATGTGGGGGATATTGCGGAGAAAGCCGAACTATTAGGGCTGGGACAGTCTCTGATCTATTCCATAGAACACTCGCTGGTTCCTATGATGTGCGTCGTTCTTCGTAAAGGTACTGCGGCGGCTCATTACATCATGGGAGGTCCGCAGGCGACCCGAAACAACGCTTTTACTCTGGGCGTGCCCACCACCGAAATCTATGTGATGCACGGTGAAACCGCTTCGGTGGCTGCGTTTGCCCGCCGGCTCGTCAAGGAAAAGGACGCTGGAAGAGATCTGAAGCCGGTTATAGACAAAATGAACGCATTGGCTCAACAGTACTACGATCAGTCTCGCCCCGTGTATTGCGCCCAGCGTGGATTCGTGGACGAGATCGTTTCGCTCGCCGGGATGAGGGATTACGCGGTGGGATTTGTCAGAAGTGCGTATCAGAATCCCCTCAGCGTGTGTCCGCACCACCAGATGCTGCTTCCCCGGTCTATACGGGGCTGAGGAATCTGATGCTCGAGTTTGATCCGAGCACTCGGGGAAACGCTGCCGGAAAGGTTTCCCCGAACCCTTTGTCTCAAACCCTGCTTCGAAAAGCGTTTCGAAGGGGAGGGTCGGAAGCCGTTCACGATTGCGTTCCGGCTTCCGGCTAACCAGAAGGAGCAAAAGAATGCCGGGTAAACGATTACAGCTCCCCAAATCCGTCGAGATCGGGGACATTACCGTGCGCGATGGTTTTCAATCTCTCGAACACTATTTTTCTACCGAGGAAAAAGTACGTTTGACGGAAATGCTCGTGTTGGCGGGACTCAAACACATTGAGGTCACCAATTTCGGGCATCCCAAGTTTTTACCCCAGTTCAAGGATGCTGAGGATCTGTTGCTGGGCCTGTTTAACAGCGAGAAGATCGGTTCGATGCTTCGGGCCAACGGAGGTGATGTTTGGGTTACCGCGGTTACGATTAACGAGAGGGCCGTGGAGAGGGCGTTGGACTTCAAGGCCAAACACGGCGTAGGTGTGGATTACCTTCTCCAGATGGTGTCCACGGATCCGGCGCATCACAGGACGAACTCCGGGATGCCTCTGGATGATTATTGGAAGATGACCGAAAGATGCACCAAGATGGCCGCCGAGCAGGGAGTGGGAATGTGCGGAACGGTGAGCACCATCTGGGGCAGCCCTATCGAGGGAAGCCGGGTGACGGACCTCCGGACGGGAGTCGAGTTTTCGAAAATCTATATGGACCTTGGGGCGGCGTACATCGAGCAGGCGGACCACGACGGTTCCGGAGATCCTCAAAGGGTGTACGAGTACTTCACCATGATTCTGGATCCCTCGCTGATGGGAAAATGGGCGGATCCCAAGTATCACCTGGCGCATTTTCACACGAGCCGGGGCATGGGACTCTCGAATGTGCTAGCCGCCCTGATGGCTGGGATCTACCGCTTCGAGTCGACACTGAGCGGAATTGGCGGGCAGCCCGCGAATCTGATAGACGGTTCCCTGATTCGAGGAACAGGCAAGTACTATCATAAGGAGCACCTTCTCAGCGGTCTGGTTGGTACCGAAGATGTGGTCGTGATGCTCGAAAGCATGGGGGTCAAGACCGGCATAGACATAAAGAAACTGTTGGAAGCAGGCCGGGTCTTTCGCGATGAGTATCTTCGCATAACACCGGAACAGATGGACCAAATGCTTCAGACGGTCCAAACCTTCACCGGGATCCCGAGAGAACGTCTTTTAGGCCTCAGAGAGGGCAAAGAAACGGTCCACGGGCTTTCGGAGGAGGCCCTGAAACACGTGGCGCAGCCGGAAGAAGACCTGCAACTGGTGAGAGACAACCTGGAACTACTCTTTCACTCTTTGGATATCTATGTTCGCACGGGAAACTGGGGCGTTTCCAGGGCGGAAACGCTCGTATCCGGAGTACCCCCGGCTCCTCCCTTGGCTCACCTGCTGTAGTAGGCGGAGCGGAAGATCTCGGCTCAGTCGGCCTGGTGGAGGGGAAGTTGAAAAAGGAAGGGGGTTCCCTGCCCGGGAATGCTTCCCACGTAGATCGATCCTCCTGTAGTTCCACGATGCGTTGGGTCATGGCCGGCCCGAGGCCGGCCCTTTCCTCGTCGGTACTGTGACTCTTCTGATGGAACCGGTCAAAGATGTGGGGCAAATCTTTTGGGCATTCCGTAATTGGCCGGAGCCGTTCTTGGGACTGCTTTACAAACTGAAGCATGCATCCGCTTCACTAGACCCGCTGATTCGTAACAGGAGTAAATCGCTTTCGGTTTCCCTTAACGGATTCAAGGAACAAAGAAGGAAATGACGAACGGAATGCAAACGTACAACAGATGGGCCCAAAAAACCACCTTCATGAACTCCCACAGAGGTAGCGACGATTCTTCGCCGCAAACCAGGGCAACGCCGCCGCCGCCGCCAACCACCGCATTGATCGGCAAAATCAGGAGGAGAAAAATGATGGTCCTTTCTGAAACTCGGATTTTGAAGGGCAACTTGCATATCAAACGATTGATTTTGGCCCCGAAACGGTCCTCTTCCAAATAATGCTGTATGATGTGGAAAATGCTGACGGATTCTCCTTTGGGCCACCAGTCTTTCTTAGCCAGCCGCTTTTCGAGCAGCTTCTTGAAAATCTTCATCACAATGGGATACCGGCGTCCGACAAGAAAGTTCACCCCCATGGAAATTAGGGTTCCCACCATGAAGTAAAGTACACCGGTAAACCCTGCGAATATGATCAGCACCAGACCGAGGCCTCCGGGAACGTAAGGAATGGAAAGGCAGACGGCATACACCACGGTCACATAGAACAGGATATCCAGCCGGGTTTTCATCATCTCTTTCAGTTGGACGAGCTCTTCCACGATGTTACTCGGTGAGGCATCGAGCAGCCAGCAGAGAAAGATGAAAAGGGCTCCAAAAAAGAGGGCCAGGTAGATCAGGTAGCGATATTTCATGAATGGTTGCGTTCTCCTGGGACGCACCTTTATTACACAAACGGTTGTTAAAAATAAAGAAATAAAGTGAAGCGCCTGTGTGGAGATCGTCCTGATTTTTCTTCAGATACGGAACGGAAGGTGTTTCAAAAGACCGGGAAGAAGGGAAGGTACAACGGGCCGTCAAGGACGGTGTAGGGCTGACGCCGAACCGCCTTGAAATACGGCGTACCTTCTCACCCGAGCCCTTTCTCTCCTCGACAAGCACAGGTTGTATCAGCAGGAGAAAGGAAAAAATCAGGGGGTAGGGGTGAACGATGATTCGCCCCTATCCTGATAGCGTCGCCGCTTCCCCGCCGGCGGAGGAAGGATGCGGGGGGTGCATTTGGACAAACACCCCCGATTGGTAACTTTTCAGCGCCTTTATTTTATCTGTCTTTCCATACCGGCGGACGTTTGTTTAAAAACGCTTCCAGTCCTTCGTTGGCATCATGAGTCTTCATGAGTTCGTTCATGTACAACTCTTCTATGCGATCGAGTCCCGTCCCCGGGTCATCTTGGAGGCCGCACAATGCGCTTTCACGAGTGAGTTTCATCACCACAGAGCTGTTTCCCAGAAACCTTCCGATGAAGGATTCCACGGCGGATTCGAACTCATCGGCCGGTGCAATCTCGTTGATCATCCCGACGCGTTTGGCTTCTTCCGCGGACCAGGTATCGCCGCTCAAAATAAATTCCATGGCTTTTTTTCTGCCGATAATGCGGGGCAAGATCAGCGCAGCGATGGGCGGGAAGACGCCGACTTTGATCTCGGGCTGGCCGAATTTGGCCCTTTCCGAAGCAATGACCATATCGCAGTAGATCGCCAATTCGCACCCGCCACCCAGTGCGGCTCCCTGCACGGCCGCTATGCTTGGAACACCTAGTTCATCCATGCGTCGGAATATCCCGTGAAACGCATCGATCATTTTAGGCATCAGGTCACCCATGTGCTCGCCCACATCGACCCCGGCGGAAAAGGCCTTCCCTTCGGCTCTGAACACCAGCAGCTTCGGAGGGTCGCCTTTCAGCCTGTCCAGCTCCCGGTTTATTTCGTCCATCATTTCGATATTCAAGACGTTAAGCGGGGGACGATTGAGGTCAATCGTGGCTACGCCGTAATTGGAAGCGGTCAGAATATGCTGGTAACTCATAACGATCTCCTTAAACGGGATGGTATCGAGGCCACGGCCCGCCTTATGAACCGGTAGCCGGCCGTGACATCCTCATGAAATGATCTCGAATGATCCGGTCCGGTCGCTCCGGAAAAACCATGTCGAATCAGAAGACTCCCGTCAGGGGCTCTGGATGCCGGTGCTACAATCCGTTCGATATTCTTCGAACGCGGTTCGTGAGCCTATTGTAACCGGATGGCCTCACGATCTTATAGACCCCTTTTCGGAGGCGCCTCGCGAACGGGCCGACATGAGCCGTTGGTTGTGCGAGGGCCCAGAGGACGGACGGCGCATCGTCGCTGGGAGCACTGAAAAACGTCCTGAATAGTTACCGGATTCGTAAGTACTATTTCTTTGGCTTTCCCAAAACCCCCTCGAAGAAGTCATCGTCGAATGGATCCCCGTTCGCGATCTTTTGGCGAAGTTTGACGAAATCAATCGTGTCTCGACCCGTGATCTTCTTCGTATTAAACGCATTGAAGCCAAGGAAGGCTTCTCCCATCATGTTGGCGGCCAACCAATGTCGATTGGGCAATTTCATCTGATCCCAGAAGAACTTCTTTTTGGCTCTGATGCTGTCTATGGACTTGATCAGGCACCCTGGAAACAGGTTTGTGAAAGACCAAATGATGTTTTCCACTTCCTTATCCAGCAAGGAGAAGTCGATTTCGCATGTTTTGATGAACTCTCTCGCCTCTTTCAGTTCATCACCCACTTTAAACTCTCCATAAACAATGTCACCGTCCTCGACAAACGTCTCTGTATTTACCTGTGGGTTGCGGTAAAGCTGACCATCCTTCTTGAGGACGGGCGTTGTCTTGGAAATCAGCCCCTTGAGCTTCATCTTATAGGCGGACCAGAGTTCACATGAAATGCAGTTCCACATCGCGTCCTCAATGGAGAGCATCCATGGCAGAAAATCCGACGATCCACCGTCCGGGGCGGACCCGTGGCGCGGTCCGGCCTGGCCAAAGATTGCGAGGTCGGACGAAACGGTCAGATCGCAGGCCATGCCTATTTCTTGTCCGCCGGCGACCCTCATGCCGTTAACCCTGCAGATGGTGGGTTTCTTGCAATTTAGTATGGCGTCCACCATGCCGTTGAAGAGGTCCATGTATTCGCCGTATTCGTTCGGGCGTTTGCTGTAGTATTCGGCATATTCTTTGGTGTTCCCACCGGTACAAAAGGCTTTGTCTCCCGTCCCGGTAAATACGACGGCCACCACACTGCGATCCAGAGAAGCGGAGAGGAATCCGGCAATAACACCTTTTACCATTTCCGTGGTATACGAATTGTATTGAGCGGGATTGTTTAAACATACCCACGCAGTGTAGAGCCCTTCGATTTCATTTCCCTTGGGATCTAATACCGGTCTCTTTTCGTAGACCGTGCAGGGCGCTTCTGTTCCCCAATACTCGCTTCCCATCAAACGATGGTCTTTGAGCTGGTCGTCTTTTCCGATCCAATCTAAACTCATTGTAGCTACCTCCTATCCATGCCAAGGCTTAAAAGTCGGGCTCCAAAACGATCCGGCGGGTGAATTTGCCGGCGTGCTGATCCTCGAAAACCTCTACGATCCGGCTCATCGGGCGGGTTTCCAGGAAGGGCTCGATCTGGACCTTGCCGGATTGCACCAGTTCCAGCACTTTGGGATAATACTCGGGCAAGCATGCCCAGGTACCTATGATTTCCGCATCGAAAGCCATGAGGCGGCTGAACATATATTCGCTCGAATGCAGTCCGAAGCCGATAATGATCAGTTTGCTCACAAAGGTCAGGAGAGTCAGTCCCATTTGCTGGCCGATTTGCGTGCCGCTGCATTCGAATATTTTCAGACCGTATCCGGCCTGCACGCTGTTCGCCTTGCACGTTTCCTTGAATTCGTTTCGAATGGTTTGAACGTCCTTGTCCGCTGTGTTGATGACGAGGTCCGCACCATACTTGAGGCTCCGTGCCAGTTTTTCTTCGTCACGCTCCAGGCCTATAACGGTTTTGGCCCCCAAGGCTTTGGCGATTTGTACCATGTAGACACCAATACCTCCTCCAGCTCCAATAACAACAGCCACCTCGCCATCGGTCACGTCGGCGCGTTTCGCGGCCTGGTATGGGGTAGTGGCTGCGTCCGCTATAACGGCATAATGGGACAACGGGAGTCCTTGGGTATCTTCGATTACGCAGAGACCCTCGGAAGGGAAAGGGACATGAGACGAAAAACCGCCGTAAATGTCGTGGGAATTGCCGAGCATTCTTTGTTTGAGGCAACGGTTGCCGCGATGCTTTCCGCAAATTTCGCAACGGCCGCATGGCATGACCGCGGGTATGAGAACATTCTTTCCGATCAAGTCGGACTTACCCGCAACCACCGTGCCGCTGACTTCATGTCCCAGAGTCAAGGGAGGTTTGTTGACCGTGGGTACTCCGTCGTAAAAGTATCCCAGGTCCGTGTGGCACACACCACAACCGGCGACTTCAACCAGAACTTCATCCTCCTGAAGTTCAGGTACTGGAATTTCCTTGAGTTCAATAAGGCCTGGGATTTTCTGCCCCGTTTCTTTATCCTTAGCCCACGGCCGTATCATCTGCCACGTCTGGATCGTCTGTGGAATGCTTGCCATACGGTGCCTCCTCTCTGACTTGAATTCTGTATGTCAATTGCGTACGGTGCTGCATCGTCTCGCCTATTGTACACGAAAAAGGGGCGTACCTGATACGTTCCTTTGCCTGCGTCTGGTGTTTTCCTGGCGGCAGCGGCTATCTTTTCCGCAGCCCAACTCCTCACACCCGTTCCATAGAACGAATCACACCATCCCGTATCCACCGTCAACACAGAATAACTGGCCGGTAATGTAATTGGCGTCGTCCGAGGCCAGGAATGTGAAAGCAGGCGTGATATCATCAGGTTCTGCAAAGCGTTTGAGTAATATCCGGTTCATATAGATATCACGCAGTTTCTCGTCGGTGCGGATCTTTTCCGTCATATCGGTGGAAACGATACCCAGCGAAATGGTATTTGCGCAAACATTGAATCGCGCCAGTTCTCGGGCTACGCTTTTGGTAAAAGCGATGATTCCGCCTTTGGCGGCACTGTAGTTGACCTGGCCCACCGTACCCACGATTCCGGCTACAGAGGTCACGTTGATAATTTTGCCCGAATTCTGCTCTTTCATAACCAGCGCCGCCGCCTGCGTGCAGAAGAAGGCGCCTTTCAGGTGCACGTCCAAAACCCGATCCCATTCGTCCTCACCCATCTTGATCAAAAGGTTTGGGCGAGTTATGCCGGCATTATTCACGAGAATGTCGACACTTCCAAAACGCTCCTTGGCGGCGGAGATCAGGCTGTTCGCTTCCGCTTTATCGGATACGTCCGCCATGTGCAATATCGCCTGACTTCCAAGGGCTTCGATTTCTTTGACCGTAGCCTTGGCGGCGTCCCGGTTGCTCGAAAAATTGACGACCACCCGTGCTCCCTCGCGCGCATAGGCAATAGCTACGGCTCGGCCAACGCCGCGACTGGCGCCCGTGACAACGGCGGTCTTGCCTTTCAGCTTCATAAATGCCATCCTCCAACGCCTCTGAAAGTTACATCATAATTATAATATAGTTACATCATAGTTATTGAAAACAAAGATCATTGTCAACGAAAAACGAGATTAGAGAGGCGTCCGCCGGCGGAAGCCCAGCGAAACAGGAAGTCGTCAACGGCATACCGGCCGTTCCGGCCAGTTTGTCCTTGAAATCTTCCACGCCATCGTTCCATAATCCATTTAAAAAAAGGAATCGAGACATGAAGGAATCGAGACATGAATGAACGGGCGGTCAATATTCCGCGGTTATGGTCAAAGCTCCTGGTATTGTTTCTGGTCATGTCTTTCACGGCGTGCGCGTGGCTGAACGCTAAAAAGCCGCCGGTCCGTCCGGAAAGCAAAGTGCCTGATGACTCCTACGAGGTGTTTGGACAGAGCTACAGTCCTTTGAAAATCGCCGACGGTTTTTCTCAAATCGGCGTCGCTTCCTGGTATGGTGGCGATTTTCATGGACGACGGACCTCCAACGGCGAAACGTATAACATGTTTTCCATGACCGCCGCCCATACGATACTGCCTTTCGACACCGTGGTGCTGGTGCGAAACCTCGAGAACGGAAAAGAGGCCAAAGTGAGGATCAATGACCGAGGTCCTTTTGTGAGCGGACGCGTTATTGATCTTTCTTTCAGAGCTGCCAAGGAGATTGGTATCGTGGAACCGGGGACGGCGCGTGTTCAGGTGTTGGCTTTGGGCAAAGAACGGACGGTCACGAAGGATGGGTTAACGGCAACAATATACGAGCCCGCAGCCGACTACGGAGTCGGGACTTTCTTCATCCAGGTGGGCTCCTTCACCGTGAAAAAAAACGCGGAACTATTGGTTTTAAAACTCAAGGATTCATATGACGACGCTCATATCGTCGAGTATGATCGCGGAGACCGATTCTTTTATCAAGTAAGAGTGGCCAAAGCCGAGACCCTGACCGGCGCCAAAGAAAAGGTCAGAGACTTGAAGCAAGTTGGGTTTGAAGACTCGTTTATCGTCTCCGATTAAGCGGCCTATTTTTCCGAATCCGGGTTCATCCTTCTGCGAAGCACTCCGGATGTCTTGAATACAACCACCTTGCGGGCGCGTAATTGCAGGTCTGCTTTGGTCTGCGGGTTTCGTCCCCGCCGCTCTTTCTTGTCTTTCACCATGAACTTTCCAAACCCGCTAATAAGGAGATTATCGCCCTCTTCCAAAGTAGACTTGACCAGTTCGAGAAGCTTTTCGACGACCCGCCTCGCTTGGCTTTTGCTCAATCCGGCTTGCTCATAGACGTTGTTGATAATCCTGTCTTTGGTTAACGCCATGGACCCCTTCTCCTTTCGTGAGTCTGAAAAAGCCTATTATAACTCCTATGCCCTACAAGTAATGAATTTGTCAAGCTTTTTTTGGTAATCTAGAAGACTTACGCGCTCTTTACGCAAACACGATATTTCCGTGCTTCCATTTCGCGGTCTGCAGGTCCACAAGTGTTGGAACCCTCTCTGTCAGTATCTGCCACCAAAAATCGCGACCACCTTAAGGACCTAGTATTATCGACGATTTCTACCTTTTCATCCCCAAAAGGCCTGTTTGTTGTGTCATCGTGAAAGTCCCCTTTCCCTGCTCCAGGATGTCCATTCCGCATTTCGATATTGGAACATGGTAATACAGCTTTGCCCGTAACAGCGCTGAGTCCATTGCGTAAGTTTACGAAAGATCATCGTATCCTCCGATTTCACGGCATGCTCGGCTATTACAAGACAAGGCGGCTGCAGGAGGACGGATGCATCGAGGCGTTCGAGGGTCGGGCGCAGGAGACCTTTATGATAAGGGGGATCGAGAAAAACCAATTTGAATGTGATGCCCAGCCCCGCCAGAGGACCCAATCCCTTCCGGAGATCGTGACGGATGATCCGTACCCGGTCCGTCAGATCCAAAGCGGCCGCATTCTTCCGAATCGATTCCAGGGCTCTTGGGCT
>Ga0209164_1002729_pt1 | contig 17938 bp, 5 predicted proteins | sample MTBNYHSulfiMetaG_FD_187458 | JGI IMG/M metagenome (GOLD analysis project Ga0209164, IMG submission 187458) | Enrichment culture microbial communities from rom New York Harbor, USA that are MTBE-degrading - MTBE-NYH (New York Harbor Sulfidogenic)... | ecosystem: Environmental > Aquatic > Marine >...
GCGATCGCCGTCGTGAACGCGCCAACCCCGTCCGTCACGCCGAGCGTCCCGGAGACGGCCGGGGACGAGACGGCATACGTGCCGCCATGTCCCGGCGGGTCGGTCTCGACGGCCAGGCCCGCAGGCAGCGCCTCGGAGAAGTCGACGCCGTAGGCGGTGCCGTCGCCGACGTTGCGAATGACGAACCGGTAGACGATGACGTCGCCGTACAGGACGGGATCCACAGCCCCGATCGACGCTCCGCCGCGCAGGACATCGACGACGCGCTTGTCGACCGAGAGGCCCGGCTGGACAGCCCCGACCGTCGCCCGGCCGGTGTCGTCCGGATCCGGATCCTCCTCGTCGTCGTCCGACAGGTCCCCGATCGCTGCGTTCTCCGGCGGAATCGGCGTCCCGAAGCCGTCCACCCCGTACGCGGCGGCGACGTTCACCCGATCGATCCCCTGCACGATGTCGCCCGTCACCCGCGCCGCGAAGTCGGCCGTGAGGACGCCTCCCGCGCCGATCGTCGCGCCGATCGACGTCGCGAACGCCTCCGCCCCGTCGGCCAGGCCGAGCGCCCCGGCAGCCGCCGGAGAGGACACGGCGTACGTCCCCGCGCCCCCCGGCGGGTCGACCTCGACGACGAACCCGGCCGGCAGCGTGTCCGAGAAGTCGACCCCGTAGGCGGTGCCGCCGCCCACATTCCGGATCACGAAGCGGTAGAACACGACGTCCCCCGCTTCGACCGGCCCAGCCGGCCCGACGCTCGCCCCGGCGCGCAGGATGTCGGTGATCGTCTTGTCGACCGAGAGGCCCGGCTGGACGGCCCCGACCGTCGCCCGGCCGGTGTCGTTGGGGGCCGGATCCTCCTCGTCGTCGTCCGACAGGTCCCCGATCGCTGCGTTCTCCGCTGGAATCGCGCTGCCGTCCTCCCGCAGGCCAAAGGCGCGCGCGACGTTGACCAGATCCTGCCCCTGGGACACTGCGCCGGTCGCCCGCGCGTAGAACGCCGCTTGGAGCGTCGCACCGCCGTCGAGGGTCGCGCCGATCGAGGCGGTGAACCCGTCCACGCCCGCGGTCAGCCCCAGCGATCCGCTCGCGGTCGGCGAGGAGACGCTGTACGTTCCCGCGTCGGCCGGCGCCCCCGTCTCGATGAGAACCCCGGCCGGGAGTTCGTCCTCGAATCCGACATCGTAGGCAGGCACAGGCCCGACGTTGCGGACGACGAACCGGTACGAGATGACGTCCCCCGGCTCGACCGGCCCGCTCGCTCCGACGCTCGCGCCGGAGCGCAGGATGTCGACGATCGTCTTGTCGACCGACAGGCCCGGCACCGCGTACCCGAAATCCTGCGCGCGCTGGTGCTCCCCGGCGCCGAGTGAGTAGGCCGACGTGTGGGGAGTCGCCGTTCCGTCGAAATCGTAGGTCGGCGCGTAGCCGGCCGGCAGTGTGACAACGTCGACGGTAACCGTGTAGTCGCCGGCCGGCAGCGCGTCGAACAGGTAGAATCCGTCGGCGTCGGTCACCGCGGTCGAAGTGTCGAGCACCCCGTCGCCGTTTAGGTCCCCTCGCAGGATGACGCTGACCGACGGAATCCCCGGCTCTTCGGGATCCTGGACGCCGTCCCCGTCCCGATCGAACCAGACGCGGTCACCGATCGAGCCGGTGCCGCGGTATCCGAAATCCTGATCGCGGTTGTGCTCGTCCTCCGCGAGGACGTACGTCGACCGGTGCGGGGTGGCCGTCCCGTCGGCATCGTACGTCTGCGCCACACCGGAGGGCAGCGTCGCGGTGTCGACGCGCAGGGCGTACGCGCCGGCCGGGAGGCCGACAAAGAGGTAGGTCCCGTCCGCATCGGTCGTCGTCTGCGCGGTGTAGTCCACCGTGCCGTCGCCGTCGAGGTCGGCTTCGAGAATCACAACGACGTTTCGCAAGCCGAGCTCCCCGGGGTCCTGGACGCCGTCGCCGTCCTGATCGAGCCAGACGCGGTCCCCGATCGAGCCGCTGCCTGGGTACGGACCGAAGGCCAGCTCGTTGTCGCCGGCACACTCGCAGACCGCTCCGTCCGGATCGGCGGTGGCGACGTAGGCGCAGTTCCACGCGTCGCAGTCCGGCACGTAGACGAAGGAGATCTCCGTCGACCCGCCGGCGGCGAGGTCGAACGGGGCGCTGTCGATCGACAGGCCGCAGCCGGCGCTCGTCAAGCGAAGGACGACGCCCAATGCGTCCCCGCAGCCCGCGTTGACGACCGTCGCGTCGACCATTGCGGCGGGTGCGCGGCAGTCGACGAACGAACGGAGCTCGGTCACGACGAGATCCGGGATCTCCGACCGGATCGAGGACAAACAGAACGCGTTGTTCATCCCGTCGCACTCGCAGACGTCGTCCGCCGTATCGATCTCGAATCGGGCGGAGTAGACACAGTCCCCGGCGCACAGCGACGAACCCAGGACGTGCTGCGTCAGCGGGACCGAGCGCGATCCTCCGGCCACGAAGCTCTCCCCGACGAGGGTTTCCAGCCACGATTCGACCGGCTGGCCGGAGCAGTCGGCCTCATCGTAGATCGTGACGCGGACGGCGAAGCTCTCGGTCACATCCCGGCATCCGCTGTTCGAAACGGTGATTTCGGCATCGAACGTGGCGAGCCCGTCGGCGGCACAACCGATCGACGCCACCGCGCCCGAGATCTCGAGGTCCGGGAGGGGCGACACGAACGGCTCGGAGCGCGCGTTGTTGGCGCCCGAGCATTCGCACACGGCGGCGGCGGGATCGACGGTCGCGGTGAACGTGCACGCGCAGGCGCCGCAGTCCGACCAGGCACCGGCGACGGGGAATTCCACCACCGTCGAGGCGCCGGCGGCGAGGCCGGCCACTTCGAGATCGCCGAACGCGAGGCATCCATCGGTCTCCAGCCGAAGGGCGAACGGCCCCGCGTCGCCACACCCGGTGTTCGCCACCGCCACGCGCACCGCGCCCGCGATCCCGTCCGCGATGCAGGTGACTTGGCTGAAATCGACGTCGGTGACGGCGAGGTCGGGGAACGCGATCGGGAACGTCCCGGCGCAGAGCGCGTTGTTCGCGCCGTCGCATTCGCAGATCGCGTCGTTGTCGTCGGCCTCGATCCGAATCGAGATCCGGCACGTCGCGCACGCATCGAGGGTCCGTGCGACGTCGATCTGTCGCGTCGCCGTGCCGCCCCCGGACGGAATCGACAGCGAGGTCAGGTTGAGCGTGAACGTCTCCAACTCGTTGTCGGTGCAGCCTAAACCGTCGTAGATCCGGAATCGAAGGCGAACCGTTCCGGTCACCGGATCCCCGCAGCCGTCGTTTCGAAGCGTCACCGGGCCTTGGATGCGGATCTGCCCGTCGGCCGAGCAGACAACACTCAGGAAGGCGGAGTCGACCACCAGGTCCGGAAGCGTGATCGTCCGGGCCAGCGTCGCCGCGTTGTCGTCCTCGCGACACTCGCAGACGTCTTCGAGCGTGTCGAGGGTGACGTTCACGGCGTAGGCGCAACTCGCGCAGGTCACGGCCCACGGGAAGACGAGCGTCTGGGACCCCCCGGCGGCCAGCGGCAGCGTCCCGCCAAGGTCTGTGAACGCCTCGGTCACCGAGTAGCCGGTCGTCGTCTCCGTAACGGCGATCGTGAAGTCGCGGCCGAGCGGGATCGGCGCGTCGCCCGCGTTGCGCACGACGATCTCGATCCGACCGGAGCCAGGGGCGATCCCGTCGTCAGCGCACGCGAAGGTCGCCGTGATGTCCGCGGGGGAGATCGCGAGGTTCGGGACACGGACGTGCGCTTGAGCCTGCACCGAGGATCCCGCTTGACAGCTCGCCTCGGCGGTCGTGTTCGGGTCTCCGTCGAACGGGCCGCATCCCCACGTCGAGACGGCGGTGTTCCGACGCAGGGGGAGCGCGCAGTCATCGGCCGGCTGGACGAGGCGCGCGGTGACCGTAGCGGTGAACGAGGCGCCGGGGGCGAGCGGGCCGGTCTCCCAGCCGACGGCATCTCCACCGACCGGGACGCCCGCGCCGGCGGACGGGCTGTTCGACGAGACGAGTTCGAGCGAGGCGCCCAAGGTGTCGACGACGCGGATCCAATCGGCCGTTCCGCTCCCCACGTTGGCGACGGTGATCGTCCAGGTGACCGTGTCGTTCGGATCGAAGCAGTCGAGGGTCACGTCACCCGGGGACACGTTGATTGTCAGGTCGGCGGTCGCCGCGGCCAACGGGGCCGTCGCGGATGCCTGGTACTGCGTGAACCCGCAGCAATCGTAGTACCTGGCGCTGACCGGCACCGCTCGCGCGATGAAATAGCAGGACGCCGACACGTGGAATCGCAGGCTTATCGTGCCGAGTGGAGGGATCGAGCCGCACGCGTCGTCCGTCCCGCCCTGCTCCTCGAGATCGTACCAGGTGAGCGCGGTGCCGGAAACGGACGGGTCCGCGACCGCAGAGAAGCCGGCCCCGCAGTCGATCTCGCTCGTCCCGGGAAGGTACGCCAGTTCGCTCGGCAGATCGATCACCAGATCGACGTAGGCGACAGAGGCCGTGGCGCTCGTGTTGCGCAGGGTTGCGGTGAAGACCGCGTCGTCCTCGCACGCTTCGATCGTCGACGGCGAGAGCGAAGCCGCAAGATCGAGCGGGGGTTCCCTCGTCGCGCTGATCGTCGTCGTCGCAGGTGCTGCGGTTGTGCAGGCCGCATCGTCCGTCGACGACACGCCGTCGACGTCGCCGCATCCCCACGACGCTGTGACGAACGCACCGATCGCCTCGCAATCGGGGCCGCTTCCCGTCGATGCCGCGGTGACCCGCATCGTGGCCGTCACGTCGACCGGGAGGTTCGGAATCTCCCAGACAACCGCCTGCCCCGCGTTGGATCCGCCGTCCGCCGGACCGTACACGGGATCCCCCAGCGACGAGACGTACGTCAGTCCATCATCGAGCCATGCTTCGACGAGGACCACCGGGACGGCGATGTCCCCGGTGTTTCGCACTTCGATCTCCCAGGTCACGTCCTGCCCGCAATCCAACGGTTCTCCCGGTGGGGGAGCCACCTGCCGGACGGTCACGCCGACCCGCGCGGGCACGAGGCCGACCGCGAACCGGCCGACGCCCGACAGCCTCTCGTCGCCGCAGGGATCCTCATAGCCGGTCCGAAAGGTCAGCTCTCCTCCCGCGAAATCACACAGGACTGCGTACGCGAAGCGGATCTCGACCACGTCCTTCGGGGCCGCTTCGGCCAGCGGCGGGGCTTCGTCCTTCGTCCACGTCAGCGTGCTCCCGGCGACGGCTGGCGGGTCGATCGCCGACCACGCGCCGCCGTCGACGCGGATCTCGGGATTGCCGAGGTACACCAGGCCGGCGGGCAGGGACGCGATCGCGACGAGGTCGTAGACCGTGCTGACGCCGCTGTTCTTGATCGTCAGGGTGGCGGCGGTCTCCGCGCACATCGAAACGGGCGTGGGGCTGAAGGAGGTGGCGACGACGTTCGCCGTCGTCACCACCGCGGAGGACGTCCGGGTCCTCGGCGGGCGGCAGTCAACCCCTCCACAGCCCCAGGACGCGGAGGCAGCGATGGTCAAGTCGAGGCAGCCGACCATCTCGGCCGCGACGGTGATCGTTCGAAGCTCCCTCGGCGCCAACTCATCGAGCCGCCACGACACCCCGTTGAGGGGGTTGCCGAGGTGGTCGACAAGGGGGAACGCCGTCGCGCCAGCGGGATCGTCGATCGAGGAGAGGGCCGGATCGTAGACCAAACCTGACCCGAGGGCATTGTCGATCCACACGTTGTGCGCGGTCCCGTTGCCGGTGTTGTAGACGGTGACCTTCCACGCCACGCGCCGCTGCGTCGCATAGACGGTCTCCGGCGACATCGCCAGGAACACGTCCGCGGACAGCGACAGCAGGGCTCCCGCGGACGTGGACGACGAGCAGGCGTCGTCGTAGATCTCGTCATCGAGGCAGCGATCGTCGAACAGCACGATCGCCCGCAGATCGGCGAGCGACCCGCCGCAGGCGACGGTCACCGGCAGGACGATCGTCGCCGCGTCTTGCGCGACGAACCCGTCGGCGAAGCGCCACTCGAAGGTCTCCCCGCCCCCGGAGGATCCGACGACGGGCGCGCCGCACGCCGTGCCGTCGGTGGACACAGCGCCCGAGCAGGCCGCTTGCGAGGGTTCGATCCACGAACCGCCGGCGTTCGTCACGACGAGGCGAACGTCGTGCGGCGCGGCGGATGGCGATGTTCGTCCGAGGGAGATCGTCACCGGGTAGGTCGCGCACTCCTCCTGAATCTCCGGAATCCCGGCGATCGAGACGGACATCGCGGGCGGCGGCGCGAGGATCGTCGGCGGAGAGGCCTCGTCGCCGTACATCCGATCGCAGAAGGCGCTCGACGTCGCGCCCGGGTCGAGATCGACGCCGGCCCCCACCGTCACGCCCGAGGCGGCGCAGCTCGGCAGGTCCAGCCCGAGAACGGCGGCCTCGTAGACGTACTCGATGCGTCGGCCGCGGACCGTGACGGCGTCCGCAAGGCGGATCTCGAGCCGCCCCGTGGGCGTCCCATCGACGATCGAGGCAATCGAGCCCCCCACCACGGACGCCGTGCCGGGGACGTACGCGAGTTCCCCCCTCCCGTCCAGAAAGTAGGTGTATTCATCGAGCAGAAGGTCGTCGAGCGCCAGATCGTCCACGAACTCATACGTGTGGGTCACGGTGACGACGTACGGCGGATCGCAGCGGAGCAACTCCGACGGCGAGACAGCGATCGAAGAGGAGAAGAACTCGACGTCGTCGAAGCCCTCGCACAGGATCGTCGCCGGCGCCGACGCGTTCGCCGTCAGCGCGCAGCCGCAGCAATCCACGCCGGTCGCCGTCACGACGTTCGGCGCGGACCCGTCGAGGCCGGCGCAGAAGCTGCAGTCGGTCGGCGCCTGGAGCGTCACAGCGGTCGCGAAGAGCGGATCGAGCATCGGGTCGTACGACCAGGTGATCGTCCCAGCGACGGGATCGACCGCCCCGCCGCCGGGAGCCACGATCGCGAACCCCTCAGGCACCACGTCGACAATCGTTACCGGACCGGCATTTCCTTCGCCGCACGTCAGCTCCCCGACGTACTGCACGGTGATATCGAAGCTCCCCGTCTCGCCTAGCCGAAGCGAGGACGGACCGGCCTTCGACACCGAGAGCGCCGGCCCGCTTTCGGCCGAGCAGGTCGTAATCCGCGGACGGCCGGCAAACGGGACCCCGCAGTCGTTGGCGTAGCTCAGGCTGAACACGTTCTGGCCCGTCGCGGGGCCTGCGCACCAGTCGACGTCGTTGTGCAGGAGGAAGAACGTGAAGGAGAACGTCTCCCCCGCCGGGATGTCGGGGATCGAGAAACAGCCGCCACCGTACGAGACGCCGGGGGGAAGCCGGCCGACGTCGATGTCATAGACGTCCAGGCTGCAACACAGGGTGACGGCGCGCGCAGGGCCCTGGCCGACGTTTAGGATGTCGAGGGAGACCTCCGTCTCGTCGGTGCAGTACGCCAGGATGACATTCGGCGGATCGAACGACAGGCTCGGGTTCTTCAGGATGAGGTTGATCGACGCCGTCGCCGTTCCGCCATCGACGGCGGTGTCGAAGCAGAGGCCGTCCGGTCCGCAGCCCCACGCGGCATCGACCCGATTGGACAGCCCCGAGCAAGCAACGACTTCCGCCGTCAGTTCCACGCTGGCGACCTGGCCCACGGACAGGCCGGCGAGCGCCGGGGTCGACTGCGCGTCCCACGTGGTCGTTTGACCGACGTTCACCCCCCCATCGCTCGCCGAGGCGAACGAGAAGCCGGCGCCGAGCAGATCGCCGATCCGGACGTTCGATACGGCGCCGAGGCCGGTGTTCTCGACCTCGATCGTCCACGTCACGAGGTCGCCGACGGATGCATCCTGGATCGAGGGGGTCTTCCGAACGACGATCGCGCCCGGAAGGATCTCGATCGACGTCGAGCTCACGTTCTCAAGCGGGACGCCCGGATCTTCGCAGTCCTCGAACGCCACGCTGACCTGCTCGGTGCCGGAGACGGCCGCGCAGGTCGTCTCCAGGTCATAGGTAACGGTGATCGTTTCCCCGGGCGGCAGGGAATACGGCGTGCCGCGAATCCCATCGATGTTCCAAGTGCTCTCGCTTGGATCGACGGAGAACGTCTCCCCTGTCTCGTTCAGGGTCAGCGTCGCCGTCCCGGGGACGTATCGCACGCCTTCCCCGGTGTAGTCGCGGGAGATATCGAGCAGGCAAGCGCTTTGGGTCACGCTGGCATTGGTGATCGTCGTCGTGAACGTCGCCCGATCGCACAGGTCCATCCGGTCGGGACCGACGATCGTCTGCGCCTGTAGCACGGCGCCCATCCACGCACAACCGAGCAGCAGGCCGAGGAGCCCCAACAACGACCGCGCGTTGTGCCCGTCCCGGTGCGCCATGGCCTAGTCTCCTTGCCCCCTCTTCACCTCGACCCGCAGGAACCCCTCCTCGGGGCCGAGGTCGAACGGCCAGGGAATGAAGAGCTCGTTCCTCCCGGTCCGCGCCAACGCGGTCGGAACAAGCAGGCTCGGCGGCTGCACGCCCTCCTCCTTCGGCTCGAACACGAGCAGCGCATGCGAGCCGAACGCCACGTTGAAGAAGGTGAAACGCCCCGCCGCATCGGTCTTCTGCGCTGTCTCTTCGTCTCCGTCGAGGACCACGTACAGCCCCTGGATCGGGCGGTCGGCGTCGTCGAACTCCCCATCGCCGTTCTGATCAACGTACACGATCCCCCGCAGGCGGCCCGACGTCTTGAGAACGGCGATCTCAACCTGGATGTGCTCATTCGCGCTCAGGACGACCGAGCCCCCGGGCGTGGACACGGCGAAGCCGCGGCCTTCGAGCTCTGCGATCGCCCCCGCCGTCAGCGATACCTCCCACGTCCCGGGATCGAGCTCGACCGCGGCCGACCCGTCCGGGTCGGTGCGCATTGTCCGTTCCCCAATCTCGACTTCGATACCGGCGAGGCTCGGTTCCCCGTCGCGCCACGATCCATCCCCGTCCAGGTCCTCGAACACGTGAACTCGGATCGTCTGTCGTGAGCCAATCCGGACAAGGGCCGTTGCAGTCGCCGTCGTCCCGGTCGGCTGGCCGCGGGACAGATCGCGGACCTCGACACGGATCGTTCCGACGTACGGTCGATCGAAGATGACCGTGTGCTGCGGCGTGGAGAGCCATTCGGTGTCGAACCGGCTGTCGCCATTCAGGTCCCACCGGTATTGGAGGGTGTCCCCGATATCGGGATCGCTGCTCACGCTCGCATCGAGCGTCACCGGCTCGCCCACGACACCCACGTAGACCGCCCCGGCGTGCGCCGTCGGGGGATGGTTCGCTCGGACGATGCGGACCTCGACCGCCGCGGACGCGGTCGCGCCGCACGGATCACGCACGGTATACGCGAACCGGTCGACCCCCTCGTGCCGAAGCCGCGGTGTGTACCGGATCGCATCCCCCGCGACGACCGCCGTCCCATAGGTCGGCGCGCCGACCGAGAGGATCGTGAGGGCTCCCCCACCGGCATCGGCGTCGTTTTGCAGAACGTCGACCAGGATCGGCTGATCGTCCGACGTGTCGGCGTAGTCGTCCGCCGCGACCGGCGGCGAGGAAAGGATTGACACGGTGACCCTCGCCGTATCGGAGCTTCCCCCCGGGCCGCCGGCCTCGTAGCGAAGCGTGTCGCTGCCGCACGCATCGGGGTTTGGCGTGTAGCGGATCGCCTGTCCCCCGGGGAGGATCTCCGCCGTTCCTTGGACGGGAGGGCTCACGATCCGGCTGATCGTCACCGATCCTCCGGACACTTCGAAGCTCGTCTCGTAGGTGGTGCGCGGGTCGCTGCACGCGCAACCTGGGGTTGGTTGAGGATCCTCACTGGGGCACGGGATCACGTCGGTCGCGCTCGATGCGGCTTGGACGTACACGTCATTGGCCAGCACGTCAATCTCGATGCTCAACCCGCGATGGACGGTCGCGCTGTCATCGGAGGCAGCCAGCCCCCCGCCGCCGAACTCGATCCCGTACGTGCCCACCTTCTCGTCGCACAGGTCGGCGGCGTCGAGATCCGCCACATGCTCGATCACCAGGACGTGCGTGCCGAGGGCCGGGACGCCCAGGTCCCATGTCCGTTCGTTCGTCCCTCCGGGGTTTTGATCGATCAACCCGAGGCTTGTGCCGTCGAGCCAGACCCTTGCGATATCGTCGTCGGAGACGCTCCCGTTGTCCCAGACACGAAGCGTCACCCCGGCGACGCAGAGGTGGGAGATCGCCAACGCGAGCGCGCTTGCCCAAAGCGCCGCTGTGTAGCCTTTCCTCGTTCCCATCGTCTCTCCCTCCCCACCCCCTTCGCGCAGGCTTTGGCAGAATTATAGTCGAAGGCACGCGTCTGAGGTGTGACCCGCGTAACAGAAGCGCGGCCCGCCCTCCGCGAGTTCCCTCAGCCATCGGCCCGTGCTACGATCGAAGACGATCATGCTCGATCGACTTCGAGGGCGAACGGCAAGGATGAGAGGGCCGCAAGGCGGCTCGCGCGCCGATGGTGCGCTGGGCGGCAAGGGCAGCGCCCTCGAAGGGCTGTTCGAGGTGTCACTCGACATGCTCTGCATCGCCGACCTCAAGACGATGACCTTGCTCAAGGTCAACCCCGCGTTCTCCGCAGCGCTCGGCTACGGAGAGGAGGAGCTGCTCGGCCGATCGTTCCTCGATTTCGTCCATCCGGATGACGTGACGCGGACGCTCGACGTCCTCGGATCCAAGCTTCGCAGGGGGGAGCCGGTCGTTCGGTTCGAGAACCGCTACCGTCGCAAGGACGGGGCCTATCGTCTGATCGAATGGGTATCGCACCCGGATCCCGAGCGCGGCGTGACCTTCGCCGTCGCCCGCGACGTCACCGAGCGCAAGAAAGCAAATGAGGAGCTTCTAAGCTACCGCGACCGTCTGGACGAGCTGGTCGACCGGCGAACCGCCGAGCTCCGGGCGGCGGTCGAGGCGGCGGGCGCCGCGACCTTCCGCCTGGACTTGCGATCCGGTCAGCTCATCCTCGACGACCGCTGGTATGAGATGGCCGGCCGGTCGCGGGGGACGTTCCCCAAGACGCGGGCTGCGTGGGAGGCCTGCCTGCATCCCGATGACCGCGAGCGGGTGGTGCGGGAGATCGAGCGTGCGCTCGCCTCGGAGGCGGCGAAGATGCGGACCCAGTACCGGCTGCTCCGGCCGGATGGGACGGTCCGGCACGTCGAGTCCCGCGCCGCGATCCTCCGCGACGAGGTCGGCGGCGCGATCGCCATGACCGGGTTGCACCTCGACGTCACGCGGCGCGTCGCGGCGGAGGAGGCGCTCCGACGACGCGAGGGGTTCCTGCGCGCGACGATCGACAACCTCCCGGCGGACTTCTGGGCGACGGACTCGGAGCTTCGCTTCACGGTGCAGAACGAGCGCTGTCGCCGGTCGATCGGGGAGATGATCGGGCAACCGATCACGGAGGCGCGCGTTCCGGAAGGGCTGAAGCGGCGGTGGATCGAGGACAACCGCAGGGTCCTCGCGGGCGAGACGATCGTCCAGGAGTTCGAGTTCCCGGTCGACGGCGAGGCGAGGACGTATACCTCGAGGATCTCTCCGCTCGTCGCCGACGGGGCCATCGTCGGCACGATCGGCACGTCGATCGACATCACGGACCGCAAGCGGACCGAGGAAACGCTGCGCGCGAGCGAGGCGTACCTGCGCACGTTGATGCACAACCTCCCGATCGACTTCTTCGCCCTCGACCAGGAGATGCGCTACCGGATGCAGAGTGCGCTCAGCCGGGAGGCGATCGGCGACGTCCTCGGCAAGCGGATCGAGGAGATTGGCGTCTCGGAGGAGCTGAGACGCCAGTGGATCGCGGAGCACCAGCAGGTCCTCCGCGGGGAGACGCTGCACCGCGAGTATCACATCGCAGTCGGCGGCGACGCGCGAACGTTCCTCACCACCGTGGCCCCGGTGCGGGTCGAAGAGGAGATCATCGGGACCGTCGGGACGTCGATGGACATCACCGAACGGGAACGGATGGAGGAGGCGCTGCGCCGTGCGCGGGATGACCTCGAGTCACGGGTCGAGGAGCGAACGAGCGAACTGCGGGAGAGCGAAGCGCGCTTCCGCACGTTGTTCGTCCAGGCCCCCGATGCCTACTACCTTACCGATCGGCATGGGGTGCTCGTCGACGGAAACCGCGCCGCCGAGGTGCTGCTCGGCGCTCCGAAGGCGCAGTGGATCGACCGCAGCCTCTGCGACCTCGGGCTCCTGGCGCCCGAGGAGGTCCATCGGCTGCGCGGCCTGTTGGCGCGCCACGCCCTGGGGCGCCCGACCGGCCCGGACGAGTTCCTCCTGAAGCGGCCTGACGGTCGCGAGGTGCCGATCGAGATCCGTACCTATCCCGTCCCCCTCGAAGCGCGGACGGTGGTGCTCTCAATCGCGCGGGACGTCAGCGAGCGCCATCAGATGATCGAAGCGCTGCGCGAATCGAAGCAGCTTGCCGTCCACCTGATCGACACGGCGAACGCGATCGTGCTCGAACTCGACCCGGCGGCGCGCATCATGCGGTTCAACCGGTACGCCGAGGGGCTCACCGGCTACACGCGTGACGAGGTCCTCGGGCGAACCTGGCACACCACGTTCCTCCCGAAGGAGACTCGTCCGGAGCTTTCGGCGGTGTTCCAAGACGTGTTGCAGCACGCGCCTTCCGCGGCGGTGCACGTCAACCGGATCGTCTGCAAGAACGGCGAGGAACGCACGATCGAGTGGCGAAACACGACCCTTGCCGGCCGGGACGGGCAGGTATCCGGCGTGTTGAGCATCGGCATCGACGTGACCGAACGCGCAAGGGCGCTCGAGGAGCTGCGCGCGAGCGAGGGAAGGCTGCTCGAGATGCTGGAGGGGACGATCACCGCGTTCGCTGAAACGGTCGAGGCGCGCGATCCGTACACCGCCGGCCATCAGCGGCGCGTCACCAACCTCGCAATCCGAATCGGAGAACGGCTCGGCCTGGCGGCCGAGCGGATCGAGGCGACGCGCGTTGCGGGGCTTCTGCACGACATCGGGAAGATCGCCGTCCCAGCGGAGATCCTGACCAAACCGACCGACCTGACCGCCGTCGAATGGGGCCTGCTGAAGGAGCATCCATCCCATGCGGCGACGATCCTCGCACGGATCCCCTTCCCGTGGCCGGTCGCGGAGATCGTGCTCCAGCATCACGAGCGAATGGACGGGACCGGCTACCCCAACGGGGTCCCAGGGGATCGGATTCGGATGGAGGCGAGAATCCTCGCGGTGGCGGACACCGTCGAGGCGATGGCGTCTCACCGCCCGTACCGCGCGGCGCGGGGGCTCGACGCCGCCCTCGACGCGATCCGAGACGGACGCGGGTCAGCCTACGACGCGCGGGTCGTCGATGCCTGCATCGACGTCTTCACGCAAGGGTTTTCATTCGACGCCGGTTGAGCCGCCGGAGGGATCGAAACGAAAGGAGACGGGATGTACCGAAGCTCGGTCCGCAAGTTCATCCAGGGCGTGCTCAGCCTTCTTGACGAGGGTCGGGACATCGACTTCTCCCAGGTCGGCGAGCTGAAAGGGTACACGGTGGACGACGTGCTCGCGATGCTGAGGATCGACAAGGCGAAGCCGCTCCGTGACGGAATGCCGCCGGAGGACTGGGACGAGATCATGGCGTACATCGGCCGCTTCACCGCCGCGCACGGACCTCAGGCGCTCCGCTTCTACGACATGACGATCGAGCGAAGCTTCCTCTGCTGGCTGGCGGCGATCGGGGTCGAAATGCTCGCGGATGTCTAGCGCTGTCCGTCCGGGACACAGCCGACGCAACGAAGGAGACACAAAAAGCATGCGGCACAGCCGAAGGGGGAGACGCGGGCCCCGCGAGGTGGACGGCGCGCCCGTCGAGAGGCGGCGCGGCGCGTGGGGGGCTCTCCTCCTGCCGCTTCTTATCGCCGGATGGATCTTGAGCGCCTCGGCGGTCAGCGTCTCGGTCAGCGAGTTCCACCTCCACGGCGAGCCGGGCGAACGGACTGCGGCCACCTTCCTCCTGTGGAACGACGACGCAGAGAGTGTGGCTGTTTTGATCTCGCTCGTGGATTGGGATGTCGACGCCGGCAGCGTGACGCAGATCCGTCCTCCGGCGACGCTCGACCGGTCGTGCGCCGGTTGGCTGGTTGCAACGCCGATGCGGTCCTTGCTCCATCCTGAAAGCGAGATGGAGGTTCGCCTCGACCTCTCGGTCCCCGAGGCGGCCCGCGGCACCTACTGGGCGGGGCTGCTCGTGCGCGTCCTGCCCGCCGACCCGGCGGGCGAAGGGGAGGGCATTCGCCTCGTCCGCCAATTCCTGATTCGCACCTTCCTCACCGCCGGCGCGGGCACTTCGGCCGGCCGGGTACGGGACGTCCGCCCGCGAGGGATGAACCCGCTCGGGGTCGCGGTCACGTTCGAGAACACGGGGAACGTCCACCTTCGCAACGTGTCCGGGCTGATCGTCGTTGAGGACGCCGCGGGCGATGCGATCGTCGAGATCGCGATCCCCCCCTTCGACGCCCTCCCTGGGAGCACGGTGCTGCGGATCGCCCAGGGTCAGTGGCCCCTCCCCGGCGCGGGGGCGTATCTGATCCGGGCGGTGATCGACTACGGGGACGACCGGCTCGTCGCGGGGCAGATCGTGCTTCGCGTCCCGGCGCTCGAACTCCGCACGGTCGGCGACGCGGCGTCCCTCCCGGCGGACCTGGACGGGGACGGGCTGTACGAGGACATCGACGGCGACGGCCTCCTCGACGCGCGGGACGCGACGCGCTTGCGGACCTTTCTCGAGGCGGCCGCGATCCAGCGGAACGCGCGTGCGTTCGACTTCGACAACGACGGCGAGGTAACCGCCAGCGACGTCCTCCGACTCGAAGAGCTCGTCTGGAGACGTCCGCGCTGAGGAACAATCGGACGAGCGGGTCGGACGAGCGGGTCGGACGAGCGGGTCGGACGAGCGCGTCGGACGAGAGGTCCAAGGGAGGGGATCAACGATGGGACCGAAGCAGCCGCCCCGGCAGCGAAGGATCCTCGGGATCGCGTTGCTTCTCCTCGTCGCCGGAGCGTCGGCGTACGCGGTGCAGCAGTCGGTTACGGTCGAGGTCCGGTGGAGGGTCCTGCCCTACCAGACGCTGCGCCTCGTCGGTTCCGGTGCGCAGCTGACGTCGGCGACGTACGCCATCCCGGATCCCTCGGCGCTTGACCTCTCCCGCGGCTACATCGAGGCGGAGAACGCGCTCCGCCTCCAGGTGGTCAGCAACACGCCGTGGAAGATCCAGGTGTGGACGGAGAGCGCCGAGAGATTGCCGGCGGGCGTCCTCGTCCGCCGCCAGGGGGGGACCTACCTCCCGATCGGCAGCGCCCCCCAGGTCCTCGCCAGCGGATCGCACGGAACCTTCGATGTGGCGGTCGATTACCGCATCCCGCTTGACGGAGATCTCGACGCGCTCCGTCGGATGTCGCTCGAGATCGTCTACACGCTCATGTCGGACTAGCGCTGCAAGCAGGCGCTTCCTGGACGGGTTTCAAGCGATTGTGCTAGAGTGAGCCTATGGATCGTCGCTTTCGGATCGCGGGAATCGGGGCTGCCGCCGCCGTGCTGATCGCGGCCCTCCTCTTCGCGGCGGGGGTGATCGGCCCCACGCGGTGGCCGGCGGGCGCGATCCTCGTCCCGCGGGACGCCGCGACCGTCCAGGACGCGCTCGATCAAGCCGCTCGAGGAGCGACGATCGTCCTCCAACCGCAGCGGGAGCCGTTTGTCGGGCCGTTCACGATCCGCACGGCCGATATCACGCTGCGGTCGGCAAGGGGGACGGCGAGGGTGACGAGCGTGGGCGCCGATCCTGCGGTGACCGTGCGCGCGGCCGGCGTAACCGTGCGCGGGCTGGCCGTCGAGGCGGAGGCGGTCGGGCTTCGAGTGGAGGCGGATGGCTGCACGCTGGAACGGATCCGCGTCGCGAGCGCGGGGATCGGAATCCAGCTTGAGGGGGCGCGGGGCTGCACGCTCGAGCGGATCGAAATCGTCGGAGGGCGGACGGCCGTGGAGCTCGTCGCGTCCGGCGGGAACACCCTCCGAGGGATGGTCCTCGAACGGGCCGCCGAGTGCGGCGTCCGCGCGGTCGGATCATGGGACAACGCGCTGGAGCGGCTCACAGTCCGCGATATCCCGGTCGGCTTGACGTTCACGGAGGGCAGTTCGTCGAACATCCTGCGGGACAGCCGGGTCGAGCGCTCCGCGATCTGTGGCGCAGAGATCCGCGGGGCGGACGGGAACACCCTATCGAACGTCGTCGTCCGCGGAGCGCGGATTGGGGTCCTGCTCGATGGAGCCAGAGGAAGCGAAATCTCGGCGTGCCGCATCGACGATGCCGTCACCGCAGCAATCTTCCTCCAGCAGGCTTCGCAGAGCCGCGTCCTCGGCAACGAAATCGGACGCTGCGCTGAGACGGGGATCCTCCTCTCCCAGAGCTCCGAGAACGCGCTTCTGTATAACCGGGTCGCGGCATGCAACGGCGCCGGAATCCACCTCGCCGGAGGCGACCGGAATCTCCTGCTCGGCAACCGATTGGCGGCGAACGGCGTCGGGATCGAGAGCGACCGATCCAGTCGGGGAAGGATTCTTCGAAACGAGATCTTGATGGCAGATCGGGCCGACGTGGGCCTCCTGTTCGTCGGGGGCAGCGACAACCGATTCCTCGACAACGCGGTGCGGGGCGGCGGATTGGGACTCGTCCTCTCCGAGTCTCAGAGCAGCACCGTGCTGCGCAACCGGATCGAAGGTCAGGCGACAGCCGGCGTCTGTCTGGACGGCTCCCAGGCGGACTCGGTCACCGAGAATCGGATCAGCGGCGGACATGTCGGCCTCGCGATCCTGGGCGCGGCAAGAAGTGAGGTCCTCCACAACGTCATGGAGGGCCATGAGATCGGGCTGCTCCTCGCGCCGGCTGGTCCCGGCGCGCGCATCGAAGGCAACCGGATCACCGCGAACGGCATCGGTCTGAAGCAGACGGAAAGCGCAGATCTTCCGGGCCTCCCGACGCGAAGCAGCGCCGGGGGGGAGATCACAAGCCCGGTCCTCGTGCACAACACATTCGCGCGGAACCGCGACACGGACATCGTCAACGAGACCGCAGCGCCGATCCGTGCGGTCGGCAATTGGGCGGAGGGCAGGCCGACCGTAGAGATCTCGGGGCACGTTCTCCTCGATGAGTCGGCCTGGCAGGGAACGGTCACGATCGGCGCCGAGGCGGACCTGACGCAAGAGATCCTCGGGCGGCTCGTCCAGCTCGCGCTCGTCGCGTCGGGATTCCACGTCATCGACCTCATCGGGATTGAGGACAGCGGCCGGCTGCTCGACGCCCTGCGCGCGCACGACGTGGACTTCGTGTGGTGGAGCGCGCGGCCCCCCGCCCTCGCCGGCGAGGAGAGCTTCGCGCTCGCCATCCCCGCCGCTCGGCGACGGCTCGCACTGGTGTCGAAGGAGACAGCAGCGCGGCTTGACAGCGCAAGCCTCTCCTCGTTTGCCGCTTGGGCCCGCGAACAGGAAGGGCCGGTCCGCTACGCCGCCACGAGCGACTTCGACGAGGACAGCGCCCGTTCGTTCGAAGAGGCATACGGCCTGAGCGGATGGGTCGAACCGGTCACGCGGGCAAAGACCCTCCCCGAGGCCGAGGCGCTGCTGAAGCTCGGGGCGGTCCATCTCGCCCTCCTCGACAACCTCGAGGAGACGCTCACCTTCGCCGGGTACGTCCCGCTGGAGGACGACCGCGATGCATTCCAGCCTGTCGAGATCCTGGCTGTGGCCCGCGCCGGCCTGATCGCGCGGCACCCCGAGATCGAGCGCGTG
>Ga0209164_1002730_pt1 | contig 17936 bp, 21 predicted proteins | sample MTBNYHSulfiMetaG_FD_187458 | JGI IMG/M metagenome (GOLD analysis project Ga0209164, IMG submission 187458) | Enrichment culture microbial communities from rom New York Harbor, USA that are MTBE-degrading - MTBE-NYH (New York Harbor Sulfidogenic)... | ecosystem: Environmental > Aquatic > Marine >...
TGGGCGTGGCGCTGTTCCGTCGCCGTTTCGTGAGGTAACGGTATGATGAAACGCATTCTGGAAATCGCACGCTTGTACATCTACACAACCTATCGCAGCCGGGGCATGCTGATCTTTGGACTGCTCCTACCGGTGATATTCACCTGGGTGATTGGCCTGGCGATTGGCTCTTACGAAGGCAGCGACGAACCGCCGAGCTGGACGGTGGCAGTCGTCAACCGAGACCAGGGCGTGCTGGGCGACCGCCTGGTGCAGCGCCTGGATGCAGACCCATCCATCCAAGCCCAGGAGCAGTCTTATGAGGCGGCTTTGGAGGCGGTGGAGGCGCAAACGGCGGCCGCAGCCCTGGTTCTGCCCGAGGATTTCAGCGCCCGCCTGCTGGCGGGGGGGCAGCTAGGTCTAGAATACACTATGAACCTGGCTGAGCCGGTCGCTGCTCAAGTGATCGAGCAAGCCGTGCTGGCGGCGCTCAGCGAGGTGGAGAGCTGGGTGCTCGTCGGCAATAGCGCGGTGCAGATCGCTGAACGGGTCGGTCTTTTTGAGAATCAAGCGGCTCCTGATCGCGCCGAGTATTTCGATAACGCAATTGCTGCAGCCCAGGAAGAGCTTGGGGGCACTCCCCCGGTGGTGGTGGACGCTCGCAAAGGCAGCCGCGATGGCGATAGCCAAATTGATATCCCCTCCGGTACCGGGCAAACTTCCCCAGGGATGATGGTGATCTTCACCTTGTTCACTTCATTATCGGGAGGATCGAGCTTGCTGCTCGAGCGCGAACGCGGCACCTTGCGCCGTTTGATGGTGATGCCGATGGGCAAGGGCACCATCCTGGCGGGCAAGCTGGTGGGCGTTTTCCTGGCTGCCGTGATCCAGATACTGATCCTGATAACGGCTGGCGCACTGCTGTTTGGCGTGGATTGGGGGCACTCCCCGTGGGCCTTGCTGGTGATGGTGCTGGCCTTCGCCTTCACCGCAACCTGCCTGGGCATGCTGATGGCTGCCCTGGTGCGCACCTACGCCCAACTGGATGCCATGAGCATGCTGATCGTGCTACCGCTTTCCGGCCTGGGCGGCGCCATGTGGCCGATCGAGATCGTCCCAGGATTCATGCAGAAACTGGCTCTAGCGATGCCCACCGGCTGGGCGATGCGTGGCTTCCACGATATCGTCACCCGCGGCCTGGGGATGGGGGATGTGCTGCTGGAAGCTGGCGTTCTGATGGCTTTTGGTATCTTGTTCCTGGTCGTGGGCGTGTGGCGTTTCCGCTACGAATGAGCGCATTGGCGCGGTTTCCCAATTAATAACGATCAGCCCCGTGAGTGCTCACGGGGCTGACCTAACCAACTCAGAAGGAGGAGAGTGGAGGAGGATATTACCTGTCAGCCAACCACAGCCATGAAGGAGAGAAGAGGCGACAGGTGTCTAGCTAGCTAATCCGGATAGCTTTCCGACCGCCAGCGGGCAGGCGGTCTTGTCCTGGAGGATACAGTCGGCGTAGCTGGAACAGCTCCTCTTGATGATGCGTGGAGGAGTTTCCGGCATGAAGTTGGAGGGGAGCACCACCGTGGTGTCCACCTTCACTTCGCAGCCCGCGTAAGAGCAGAACTCGGTAAAAGTGGTTTCTTTGAGCCGCTCGTCCACCGACATTTTGGCCTCCAGTAAACGCTTCTCAAGCTATCGTCCAAAGTGTACCAAGTCCCCAGTCCCCGTGCAGGTGTCAGATGTCCTGCCTGCCAAGGGACGGATGTCCTATCTCGCCTAAATTGGGTATAGGTTGCCTGAATTGGATAAGTTTGAGGCTCGCCGTTTTGTGGTGCTGGGGCTGTCTTCGTGCTTTAGAACCCGTGCCAGCACCGCTTTGACATCCTCGCCTAGCGAGGCTAAAATGGGGCGTAAGGACAATTAGAGCGTGAAAGATCAGAGATGAGCAGTTGGCCTGGTAAGTACGTCATCGGTTTGACTGGCAACATCGCCACCGGCAAGAGCGTGGTGCGCAAGATGCTGGAGCATATGGGCGCCTTTGGGATCGACGCGGATGCCTTGAGCCACCGCGCCATCGCTAAGGGAGCGCCCGGCCACCGTCCAGTGGTGGAGGCTTTCGGGAAATGGGTGCTCAGGGAGAACGGCGAGATCGACCGGGCCAAGCTCGGCCTGGTGGTTTTCACAGACCCAGAGGCTCTAGAGCGGCTGGAAACCATCATCCACCCTCTGGTAGGCCAGGCAGTCGACTATTTGATCCGCTGGACGTCAAAGAAGGTGGCGGTGATCGAGGCCATCAAGCTGCTCGAATCGCCGCTGTACAAGACTTGTGACACCATCTGGGTCACCACGGCGCCTGAGGAAGTGCAGCTTGCCCGCTTGATGGAAAAACGCGGCATGAGCGAGGCAGAGGTCTACGAGCGCATGGCTTCGCAGGGCTCTCAAGAGGTCAAGCTGAACGCGGCCGATACGATCATCGAGAACATCGGCTCGTTCGAGGACACTTGGCGGCAAGTGATGGCGGCCTGGAAAGCCTTGTTCCCGGAGGCCGAGGGGGATACGGTGCCGGTGCGGGTGAGCGCTATCCCGCCGAAAGGCCGACCCGAGCGCTTCTCCATCTTGCGGGCGCGGCCCCGCCAGGCCGAGGAGATTGCCGCTTTCATGGCGCGCGTCAGTGGAGGGCAGCACAGGCTCGATAGAGATGACATCATGGCAGCGTTCGGCGAAAAGGCCTATTTATTGCTCAAAGATGGAGAGCGATTGGTAGGTTTGATCGGCTGGCAGGTGGAGAACTTGGTGGCCCGCATCGACGAGATCTACCTGGATGGCGATGTGCCCAGGCAAGAGGCGCTCACCTTCCTGGTCAAAGAGGTCGAGCAGGCTTCGCGTGAACTGCAATCCGAATCGGCCTTGATCGTGGTTGGCCCTGAACTGGCGGCCTTGGGGGACTTGTGGAGCGAGCTGGGCTACGAATTACGCTCGCCGGAAAGCCTGACGGTGGGCGCCTGGCAGGAGGCGGCTTATGAAACCCTGGTGGAGGGCAAGGTGTTATTGTTTAAGCAACTGCGGGCTGACCGGGTGCTGCGCCCGCTGTGATGGATAGACGGCCGCCATCCGTGCGGCTTTGGAGCGTTCGAGGAAGTGCTGAGGTGTGGAGTAACCTAATCCCGTGAGCGAGCTTTTCGATAACCTGCTTTTCATATTCCAGCGGTTGAACTGGCTGAGCGTGTTGGACATCTTGCTGGTCACCGCCATTTTCTTCACCATATTCATGTTCCTGCGCAACACCCAGGCCATGGTGCTGTTGCGCGGGGCGCTGCTGCTGTTCATTTTCATCAGCCTGTTGATCGCCGCCTTGCCATTGCCAGCCTTTTCATGGCTGGTGAGCAGCACGGTACCGGTGCTGTTGTTGGCCATCCCGGTGATCTTTGCCACTGAGATTCGCAGGGTGCTCGGCCGTTTGGGGCGGGCGGGCGCCATCCTGCCTAGCGAGCGCCGTCGCGTCGAGACCTTGGATGTTATATCAGCCGTCGTTCACGCTTCGGCGCGGCTCTCCAACCGCCGCCACGGGGCATTGATTGTGATGGAGCGGCTGGATAGCCTGCACGAGTATGTGGAGACCGGCGTTACCCTCGAATCAGAGGTCAGCGCCGAGCTGCTGCTGCAGGTTTTCTACCCCAACACCCCCTTGCATGACGGCGCCGTCATTATCTCGGGCACCTCGCTTCTGGGCGCGGCCTGCGTAATGCCACTCTCCTCCAGCGGCGTGCTGGCCGATAACCCCGAACGCAAGATGGGTCTGCGCCACCGGGCCGCCCTGGGAACTTCTGAGGTGAGCGACGCGGTCGTGGTGGTGATCTCGGAGGAGAACGGCGCCATCTCCCTGGCATACGGCGGCCGGATGATCCACCGCCTCGATGCCGAGCGCCTGGAGAACATCTTGCGGGCCTTCTTTGGGCCATCCGAGGCCCATCAGGGGCTGGAAGGGCTGATTTATCGTTGGTTCCCGTTCCTGGAGCCGCGCCCCGAGACGCCGGTGGAGACATAGATGGTTTCCGATCTCTTGCATCGCCTGTGGGATAACATCGGCTCGCTCCTGCTTTCCTTAGCGCTGGCCTTCGCCGTATGGGTCTCGGCGGTGATTGCCGAAGATCCCAATCAAGAGTGTAGCTTCCCGACTAGTGTCACTTTGGAAGTGGTAGGCAAGGACCCCGATTTGATCGTGGTCGGTGGGTTGGTCGAGCAGGTCAGTGTGGCACTGTGGGCCCCCGGCTCAGTGTGCGATCAGCTGGCCTCGGAGCCCAACGCAGTGAAAGCGGTGGTCGATCTTTCTGAATTGGAGACGGGTGAGCACGTCGTGCCGGTCGAGCTCCAGTATACCGTTCGCCCGGTGAGGGCCGAGCAGCTTTCTCCCTCCGAAATCGATATCGTCTTGGAAACCCTGGCTGTGCGCGAGCTGTTTGTCCGCTCGGTGGTGAAGGGGGAGCCAGCGCTCGGCTTTCAGGCCGATGCGCGTTCGCTCAGCGAGCGCGGCGTCGAAGTGAGCGGGCCGCAATCCCTGGTGGAGCAAGTAGAAGAGGTGCTGGCGGAGATCGACATCAGCGGCGCGCGCGAGACCGTGATGGAGGAGGTGGCTTTGCAGGCCGTCGATCAGGATGGGCAGGTCATCGAGGGGCTTACCTTGAATCCTGCCAGCGTGGTGGTCACTCAGACGATCACGCAATCGGGTGGCTATCGCGACGTGGCCGTCAAGGTCGAGCTCATCGGGCAACCGGCGAGCGGCTATCGCCTTACCAACATCTCCGTTTCACCGCTGACCGTGACGATCTTCTCGACCGATCCGGAGCTGGTGGATCAATTGCCGGGCTACGTGCAGACCGAGCCCCTGGATTTAACCGATATCAAGGATGATCTGGAAGTGCGCCTGGCGCTCGACCTGCCGGAAGGCATTTCCGCCGTCGATGAGCAAAGCGTGCTCGTGGTCGTCGGCATTACGGCGATCGAGAGCAGCATCCCAGCAACCATTAACATAGAGATAAAAGGGCTGGGAGCGGGGCTGGCGGCGCAGGTCTCCCCGGAGAGCGTGGACGTGATCCTGCTGGGCCCCTTGCCGGTCTTGGATGCACTGGAAGAGGGCGACGTGCGCTTCTTCGTCGATCTGACCGGCTTGGACGTGGGAACGCACCTGGTCGTGCCGGTGGCCGAGATATTGCCGGATAGGGTGACCGCCGAGTCGATCAATCCGGAGACGATCGAGGTCATCATCACCCGGTCGAATGGGCCGACGGCCACCGCCACCCAGTCGTCGCAGGCCAGCCCCACACCGACCCCCTAGGTGATTTCTGATGGATAAGCCCCTGGTTGCCCTGGTTGGGCGTCCCAACGTGGGCAAGAGCACCCTGTTCAACCGCTTGACGGGCGAGCGGTTGGCGGTGGTTGATGAGGTGCCAGGCACCACACGTGACCGGCTGCACGCCGAGGCGGAATGGAACGGCGTGGGCTTTGTGATCGTGGATACCGGCGGCATCGACCCGACGACGGTCAAGTACGGGAAGGGCCGGACGCCGCTTTCGGTGGGCTCGGCCGATTTCATTACCGAGATCCGCGCCCAGGCCGAAGCAGCCATCCGTGAGGCGGATGCGGTGCTCTTACTGGTGGATGTGGAAAGCGGCATCACCCCTGCCGATCACGAGGTGGCCCAGATCCTGCGGCGTTCGCAGGTCGAGCGTGACGGCGGCTTGTATCCTCCGGTAATACTGGTGGTCAACAAGTGCGATAGCCAGCAAAGCCGCCAGGGCGCGGTCGAGTTTTACGAGCTGGGCTTGGGTGAGCCTCATCCTATTTCGGCCTTGCACGGCGCCGGTGTCGGCGACCTGCTCGACGAACTGGTGGCGGTGCTGGATCGCCAACCGGATGCCGATCTGGAAGGGGAGTTGGATGAGGCCGTCAAGATTGCCATCGTCGGCAAGCCCAACGTGGGGAAGTCCAGTTTACTCAACCGCCTAGTGGGGTCAGAGCGTGCCATCGTCAGCGAGATACCCGGCACAACGCGCGATGCTGTGGACACTTACCTTGAATACGAGGGGGTGAACATCACCCTGATCGACACAGCCGGAATCCGCCGCCGCGGCAAGATTGCCCCAGGGGTGGAGAAGTACAGCGTCATCCGCACCTTGCGCGCCATCCACCGAGCCGACGTGGCCCTACTGCTGATCGATGCCACCACCGGTGTGACCTCACAGGATGCCCACATCGGCGGTTTCATCCTCGATGAATGGAAGAGCGCCGTGGTGGTGGTCAACAAGTGGGATGCCATCGAAAAAGATGCCTACACCATGGATGGCTACCGCCAGGAAGTCCGGCAGGCGCTGCACTTCCTGGATTACGTGCCGGTGCTGTTCATTTCTGCTTTGACCGGCCAGCGCGTCGAGCAAGTGATCCCCACGGCTTTGCAGGTGCAAGAGGAGCGTCTGGTGCGTCTCTCCACCTCAGAACTCAACAAGATCCTGCGGGATGCCCAAGACCGCCATCCGCCACCGGCGCGCGCTGGAAAACGTTTGAAGCTGTTCTACGGCGCGCAGGTGCGTAGCGAGCCGCCCACCTTCCTATTTCACGTCAACGACCCCAAGCTGGTGCACTTCAGCTACCGCCGTTTCCTGGAGAACCGCATTCGGGAGGCTTACGGCTTTCTTGGTACGCCCATCCGACTGGTGTTTCGCGGGCGGAAGGGGGACAAATCAGGGGGAAGGTAAGTTTCAAAGTCCCAAATATAGAACAAATATTCCGTTTCCGCGCTTGACAAACGGGCCAATTGTGCCCTATAATAAGCGCGCAAGTAGGAACATGTACCAACATGTATGTATAAGACTCGGGAACCTCTATGCCTAGAGCCAGACAGGCCAAACCCCTCTACCAGCTGGTAGTCGATTCGATCCTGGAAGGGATCCAATCCGGCGAACTGCAGCCCAACGACCGCATCCCCTCAGAGAGCGAGCTGTGCAAGATCCATTCGGTGGGGCGCAATACCGTGCGCCACGCCATCAGCGAGTTGGTCTCCAAGGGTGTGCTGCGAACCGTGCAAGGTCTGGGCACCTTCATAGCTGAACCGCGCTACGACAAGACCACGGAATACCTCTTCGGCTTTAGCCACGAGATGGGGCTGCATGGCAAACAGGTCACCAGCCAGGTGCTGGAGGCCAAGCTGATCGAGGCGGACGCCTTTTTGGCTCGCCGTCTGCAGAGTCAGCTTGGGGCTGAGGTGGTCTTTTTGAATCGTTTGCGCTTGATGGATGGCGAACCCACTGCCATCGAACGAGCCTATTTGCCCCACGCTCTTTGCCCTGGAATACTAGAGCACGATTTTGCAGAGCATTCTCTTTATGAGGTGCTCTCGAGCGTTTACCAGAAGCGACCCGACCACGCCGAGCAGGAGATCGAGGCTGGCCTGGCGACGCCGGAGGTGGCGCGCCTGCTGGGGCTGACCCCACCGGCTGTGGTGCTTGTGTTCCACCGGGAGACTCGCCTGGCATCCGGCCAGGTGATCGAGTACGTCGATTCGGAGCTGCGCGCCGACCGCTTCCGCTTCTACACCAACCTGCGGCGGCATGCGCCTGTTGAAGGCATCGCTTTCCGGCGCACGCCGAAACCGACCGAGTTCTCCACTTAATTGTGGGTGCAGATCAAATGGGCGTTATTCCTGACAAGCAATTGGAGCAGATCGTGCAGCGGGTGGTGGGTTCCATCGCCCAGGGCAGCGCCGCGCAGCTCGTCGAAACCGCCAGTGCCGCCCCTCAAGGAACGTCCGAGGGCGCGCCTCAAACGGTGGCCCTGGGTGCCGATCACGGCGGCTATCTGCTCAAGGAGACCCTGAAAGGGTATCTCAACGAGAAAGGCTATCGAGTGATTGACTGCGGCACCCACAGCCTCGAATCGGTGGATTACCCCGATTTCGCCATCGCCGTCGCCAATAAGGTGGCTTCCGGCGGCGCCGAGCGAGGCATCATCGTTGATGGTGCCGGAATCGGAAGCTGCATGGCTGCCAACAAGGTCGCTGGCGTGCGCGCCGCCCTGTGCTACGACCATGCCACCGCCAACAACAGCCGCGAGCACAACAACGCCAACGTGCTCACCCTGGGCGCTGGCCTGATCGGCGCCAATCTGGCGAAGCAAATCGTAGATACCTTTCTCACGACTGAATTCGGCGGCGGACGCCACGCCCGCCGGGTAGACAAGATCGATGCTTTGGATAAGCAGTAGGTGATTGGATGTTCAAGGACCCTAAGCAGGTAGAGCGGATCGTAGAGATCGTGGCCCGCGAGGTCATGCTGGCCTTGGCTGAGCAACAGCAGATCGCAACGGCTGAGCAGGGTGATTTCTGCACCCAGGAGTGCGCCGAGGGCATTTGCGTTAGGACTTGCTTCGACCGCGTCGGGCATGTCATCAACGCCGGCGCGGCGCGCTTGGCCTCCTCCCTGGGCGGCATCCCCGATGACCCCAGCGTGGCGCGCATGGTCGATCACACCTTGCTCAAGCCGGATGCCACCCCCGACCAGATCGCCCAGCTTTGCTACGAGGCGCGCAAGTATGAGTTCGCCTCAGTATGCGTCAACCCGACCCACGTGCGGCTGTGCGCCGACCTGCTGCGTGGCACGGCCGTGAAGGTGGGCACTGTGATCGGCTTCCCGCTGGGCGCCACTTCCCCCGATGTGAAAGTCTTCGAGACTGAGACGGCGCTGCGCGATGGCGCCACCGAGATTGATATGGTCATCAACATCGGGGCGCTGAAAGGCGGCGATCACACCCTGGTGGCGCAGGATATCGCCGGTGTGGTGAGCATGGCTCATGCTGCCGGTGCGCTGGTCAAGGTGATCATCGAGACGGCGCTGCTCACCGATGACGAGAAGGTCACCGCCTGCTTGCTGGCCAAGGAAGCCGGTGCTGACTTCGTGAAGACCTCGACCGGTTTCTCCGGTGGGGGAGCCACCGTGGAGGACGTCGCCCTGATGCGGCGCGTGGTTGGCCCTGAGATGGGCGTGAAAGCCTCTGGCGGCGTGAGTGACTACCAGGCGGCTAAGAACATGGTCAAAGCCGGTGCTACCCGCCTGGGTGCCAGCGCGGGCGTCAAGATCGTCCAGGGCGAGCGCCAGGCCAACGGGAGCTCCGCTGTGAAGGCCGCGGCTGGCGAGAAGAAGTATTAGGAGCCAGCGGCATCCGCACGCGTGGAATGAAAGATGTTGATCGCTCGAGTAATTGGCACAGCTATTTCGACGGTGAAGGACCCCAAGGTGCGCGGGGATAAATTGCTCATCCTGCGCCCAACGGATGCCACCGGTGAGGCAATTGGCAAGCCTTACGTGGCCGTTGACCTAGTTGACGCAGGTGAAGGAGACCTGGTGCTTTCTGACCACGGCTCCAGCGCCCGCCAGACTTACCTGACCAAGGATTGCCCGGTGGATGCGGTGGTGATGGCGGTGATCGACCATCTCGAGCTCGACGGTGAAGTCGTTTTTCGCAAGTCCTAGTATCGGGTATTTGGAGTAGAGCATGCGGATCGCTAAAGTGATTGGAACCACGATATCGACGATCAAGGACGAGAAGCTCACCGGTCGCAAGCTGCTGATCCTGCGCGAAACCGATGAGACCGGCACAGCCTACGGCAAGCCCTATGTGGCTGTGGATACGCTGGATGCCGGGATCGGCGATCTGGTGCTGACCGCCCATGGTTCCGGTGGCCGACAAACCCACCTGACCAAGAACAGCCCGGTGGATGCCGTCATCATGGCGGTGATCGACCACCTCGAGGTCGGCGGTGAAGTGGTTTTCCGCAAGGAATGATCGAATTAGTGACTTAAAGGTTTGATGACTATGAGTCAATCTGATAAAGATCTGCGTTCGATACAAGAAGCTCGGGAGAAAGCCCAGCGCGCCCGCGAGGCCCAGCTGGTGTGGGCTAAGGCCGACCAGCAGCAGGTGGACAAAGTCTGCCAGGCGATGGCGGAGGCCGCCTACTTGGGTGCGGAGCGCCTGGGGCGCATGGCGGCTGAGGAAACCGGCTTCGGTGTGCCGCTGCACAAGAAACTCAAGAATGAGTTTGCCTCCCAGCACGTGTGGAACAGCATCAAGGACGTCAAGACCGTGGGCGTGCTGCGCAAAGACCCGCAAACCCAGATCTACGAGATCGCTTGGCCGATGGGCGTGGTGGCGGCTTTGATCCCCAGCACGAACCCGACTTCCACGACGATCAACAAGATTTTGATCTCGGTCAAGGCGCGCAATGCCATCGTGGCTGCCCCACACCCCGCAGCGGTCAATTGCAGCGTGGCAACGGTCGAACTCATGGCACAAGCTGCCGAGGATGCTGGAGCGCCCCCTAATCTGGTGCAGAGCCTGACGGAGATCACCCTACCAGGCACGCAAGAATTGATGTCACACCGCTATACCGGCGTGATCCTGGCGACGGGCGGCCCGGATATGGTGAAGGCGGCGCACTCGCAGGGCAAGCCGGCTTACGGCGTAGGCCCTGGCAATGTGCCGGTCTACGTCGACCGCAGCGCCGACCTCGAGAATGCTGCCAAATACATCGTTGCCAGCAAGTCTTTCGATCACTCCGTGATCTGCTCGACCGAGCAATCCGTGGTCGCCGACCGGCCGATCGCCGCGCGCCTGCGGGAACTGATGCAGGCTGAGGGCGCCTACTTCGTGGACGAAGATCAGGCTGAGGCCCTTCGCAGGACACTGTTCTACCCCGATGGCTCCATCAACGTCGCCTCGGTGGGCAAATCACCCCAATACCTGGCCGCCATGGCCGGCATTCAGGTGCCTGGCCAGGCACGTATCCTGGTGGCTACCTTGACCAAGGTGGGGCGCGAGGAGCCGCTTTCGCACGAGAAACTCACCACCGTGCTGGGCTGGTACGAGGCTGACGGCTGGGAGGCCTGCTGTGAAATCTGCATCTCCCTGATTAGCTTCGGCGGCCGCGGCCACACCCAGATCATCCACGCCACTGATGAGCGAGTGATCCTGGCCTATGGGCTGGAGAAGCCGGTCTTCCGCATCGTGGTCAACACGATGGGGACGCTGGGAGCCATTGGCCTGACCACCGGTGTGATGCCCTCCCTGACCCTCGGCCCGGGCGGCATTGGCGGCGCCATAACCGGCGATAACATCACCGTTTATCACCTGTTCAACGTCAAGCGCATGGCTTTTGGCATTCGGCGGCCGCCTGAGGAGGCGCTCCGCCCCGGCACGACCCCTGCGGGCCCGGTCTATGGGCCGGACGTGCAGCAGATCGAATCGATGGTTCAGGAGGTCGTGGCAGAGATACTGAGTGTGAAATGAAGCAATCATGCAAACCAGAAATGTTCACAAATTCTTTCGATAGGAGTATGAGATGGCTCAAGATCCAACTTTGATCGCGTTAGGGATGGTCGAAACCCGAGGCCTGATCGGCGCCATTGAGGCTGCCGATGCGATGGTCAAGGCCGCCAATGTGGTGCTGATCGGCTCCGAGTACGTCGGTGGCGGCTACGTCACCGTGATGGTGCGCGGAGACGTTGGTGCCGTCAAAGCGGCGACGGATGCCGGAGCAGCGGCTGCCAAGCGTGTGGCCGAGCTGGTCTCCGTGCATGTCATCCCGCGCCCGCACGAGAACGTCGAAATGGTTCTGCCCCAGAATACCAAGGGCGGCTTCGGCGGTCGCTCGAGCGGTGAATAGAAATAGCCACCCGAGATATCATCACCCGGCCTGACCTCGTCCAGACGCTGGCGCGAGCTGAGCAGGTCATCCGCTGGGTTGGCGACCCCGAACCTCCACCGCTGGAGGCCGCCCCTGAGGGCCGGCTTCGGGTGGGGGTGGACCTGGGCACCGCCTATCTGGTGCTGGTCGTCCTCGATGAGGATGGGCAGCCCATAGCGGGTGAGTACCAGTTCGCCCAGGTGGTGCGCGATGGCCTGGTGGTCGATTTCATCGGCGCCGTCGACTTGCTCGGCGAGATGAAAGCACGGGTCGAGCGGCGATTGGGTAGAGACTTGACCCACGCCGCCAGCGGCTACCCGCCGGGTGTGCCCCAGGTCGAGGTGCGAGCCACGGCCAACGTCGTCGAAGCGGTGGGGTTGCGATGCACCACCCTGATCGACGAGCCTACGGCGGCCAACGCCCTTCTCCACTTGCAGAACGGCGCAATCGTGGATGTGGGCGGTGGCACCACCGGCGTGGCGATCCTTCAGGAGGGCGAGGTGGTCTACACCGCCGACGAAGCCACCGGAGGCACGCATTTCTCGCTGGTGATTGCCGGGGCGCATGACATCCCCTTCCAGGAGGCTGAGGCCATGAAGCTCGATCCGGCACAGCAGGCTCGTATCTTTCCCATCATCCGCCCGGTGATGGAGAAGGTCGCCAGCATCGTCGCCCGCCACGTGCGGGCGAGCCAGGCCGAGATCGACTCAGTGGTCATGGTGGGCGGCACTAGCGCCTTCCCAGGGATCGCAGGGGTGCTCGAGGAGTACACCGGCCTGCCGACCTATACGCCAGAACGGCCGCTTTTCGTGACCCCGCTGGGCATGGCGATGTACGATGAGATATCCGATGGCTAAAACCAACGACAGCTTAGCGGTTGTACCTGTATAAGGAGTTCCTATGGCAAGCGAATTTTCGTTACGTTGCTACTGTTACCTCGACCGCATGCAGCCGAAATATGCTGCCTTTGTGGGCACCATCACCCAGGGAGACCTGCCGACAGAGGGGATGGCCTCGCTGTATATCGAGATGGCCCCGGGCAATGAGGTCTTCCGCACGGTTGACATCGCCGTGAAGGCCACAGAAGCCAAACCGGGCGCCCAGGTGGTCGAGCGCGAGTTCGGCATGTTCGAAGTGCACTCGCTCAACCAGGCGGCGGTGCTCGAATCGGGGCGCATCGTGCTCGAGCGGCTGGGATTGAACAAGGAAGATCGCATCCGCCCGCAGGTTGCCTCGATCCAGTTGATCACCAACGTCGATCCCTACCAGGCGCAGTTGCTCAACCGCTGGCGGCGCGGCGGGATGCTCGTCCCCCGCCAGACTTTGCTGGTGGTGGAGTGCTTCCCGGCGGCGTACATCAATTACGCCTGCAACGAGGCCGAGAAGAAAGCCAGCATCGACGTCGTGCACGTCAGTTCGGTGGGGCGCTTCGGCCGTATGTGGCTTTCTGGCACTGAAGCGGAAGCGAAGACGGCGCGCGATGCCGCCATACAGGCGCTCGATAGCCTGGAGGGCGTCAAGAGCGAGTTCTAGTGTAGTTTTGTAGGAGTACGCTTATGCCGAAGACTTTTTACACCGACCATGATATCGAAGACTTGGTCAAGCGCGGGGTGAGCTCTCTGGTCGTAGACGATGACGTGGTGCTGACCGATCTGGCCAGGGACAAAGCTATGCGATTGGGCCTCGCACTGACGCGCGAAGGTGAGAAACCACCTAGTGCGCCGGAACGGCCATACATCACTGAACAGCCCTCCCCAAGCGCCGCGTCCGCCCCCACTCAACCGGCGGCCAAGAAGGCCAAACCCAGCCGCGAGGACCTGCATAACCGCGTGCGCGAAGCGGTGGTGGCCCGCCTGGGCGATTCGGTGGATCCTAAGCTGCTGGATACGATCATCCGCCGCGTGCTCCAGAACGTGAGTGTTAAGTAGGCTATCCTATGCTATTTGGGCGCGTGCGCGGTACAGCCATCTGTACGGTCAAGTATCCCGATTTGAAAGGGATGAAGCTGCTGATCGTTCAGCCGCTAGACCGGAACCTGGAGCCGAAGGGCGCTTTGCAAGTGGCCGTTGACGTCGTGGAGGCTGGGCCGGGAGACCTGTGCGTGATGGTGCGCTCCCGTGAGGCCGCCCTGGCGCTGCGCGAGCACAAATTCGTCCCCGTAGACCTGGCCCTGGTGGGCATCGTTGATGAGCTTGAAGTCCGTCCAGACGGCGATTTCGATTACACTTTGCGCAAGGGCTGGGTGCAGTATACGTGATGCCCCAAGACGCACTGCGGAATGCGTGATTAGACTATGATCCTGGGTAAAGTTGTCGGTACGGTGGTGACGACCATTAGTCATCCCCACTACAAGAATCGTCGCCTGCTGGTGGTGCAGCCGCTTACGCTTCCTGGCGACCCGGCGGAGGGGGACTTTCTGGCGCTGGATAACACCCACGCCGGCATCGGCGACACCGTGCTGGTGAACCGGGAGGGCAATGGGGCGCGTTCGGCGATGAACCTGCCGGATGGCTGCGTGATCTCCCTGATCGTCGGCATCGTCGATTCGGTGCACATCCAGGCGCTGGGTTGAGTGGATTCACCCTGCCACCAGTCTCTTCTATCTCCTCCTTGCTCCCAATTGTATACAGCTTTATAATTCGCCCGTGATTGCTAGAAAACGGATTGGGTAATGGATATGGATTCCCACTTGCTGCCTGAGCGTCAGAAGGGGCATTCCGGAGAAGCGATAGTGGAGGCCTCTTCGACCCGCCCCTCGTTTCTAAGAGAGATCGCCGAAACCTTAATCCTGGCATTGCTGATGTACGTGCTCGTCAATCTCTTGACGGCCCGCATTCAGGTCGATGGCAGCAGCATGGAGCCGAGTTTCCACGATAAGGACGCGGTCGTCGTTTACAAGCTGGCCTACAGATTCGGTGAGATCGAGCGTGGCGACGTGATCGTTTTCCCTTACCCCCTCGACCCCGAACTCGACTACATCAAGCGTGTGATCGGCCTGCCGGGCGACCGGGTGAGGATCGATGACAACGTGGTATACGTAAACGACCAGCCGCTGGAAGAGCCTTACACCATGGCGGCGACCAACGGCAATTTTGCGGAGATCGGAGTGCCGTTGGGGCACGTGTTCGTGCTGGGGGATAACCGCAACGATTCGGGCGATTCGCGTTTCTGGGGCACGCTGCCGATCGATACGATTGTGGGAAAGGCGATATTCGTCTACTGGCCACTTGACAGTATCAGCCTCGTACAGCACCCCGATACGGTTTTCGCATCGCCCTAGGGGGATGCTTGACCCTGCTTACCCCGAATGTTACAATCACGGAGCTTTGCCCCACGCCCCCATCGTCTAGGGGACCAGGACGTAGCCCTTTCAAGGCTAAAACCGGGGTTCGAATCCCCGTGGGGGCATGATCAAAAAACGCTGCTGAATGCAGCGTTTTTTGATTCGGGAGAATGGGACGGATGTGGTAGGAGTGATGTGATTTTTCAAGGCATTGAACCCAGAGAAGAAATGCTGCTTTCCCATTCTCCATGATCAGAAGAATACCAGTTCCGGAGGCAGTTTTTTGATTCGGGAGAATGGGGCGGAGAGATGAAGGTGGCAAGACTTTATAAGATGCGTTGAATGCAGAGGAGAAGTGTTGATTTACCCATTCTCCATGATCAGGAGAACACTATTCCTTGACGAAGCGTTTTTGATATGGGGGAGTGTTTCGCTACGGTAATTAGATCAGGCTTGCTCGATCTTCTGCTTCAAGTTTTCGGGGATGAAATCCTGATCCAGGCTATCGTAAAGCTCCCAATGCTCGCTGTGAGATGCCGTTTCCCCCGGCTTTAGCTGGACTGAGGCTCCCAGCGTTTCCAATTCGATGAAGCGATCGTTGCAATACACCTCTACATTGCATCCGCCATCGGGATACACGCTGGCCTGCTCGTACTCAAAGCGCTTGACGAACAGCAGGCCATCCAGCCAGTAGGCTATCCAATTCTTGGGATTGCGATAGCCCACTTTGCACGGCGGCAATGCGGCATCTGCTTTGAGTGTGTATACCTGGTTGCCTAGCTGCAAGCGCTCGTCCTTCACATCCGTGTACGGCCACAGCACCAGCTTTCGGTTGGGCAACAGCCCATCTGGGTCCGTCGGCTCGTCGGGCTGGGGTAGGATTGCCACGCCTCCGAGACGCAGCATGGTGATCGCCCAGGGGGCTAGTTCCACCGGCCAGACTCCATGGTTTTGTAGCGTATGCTGAAGCGTGAGCGCCGCTCGCTCCGGAAGCAGCTGAATTTCCATGCTCTTGGCGATGCCGGTGCCTGGTTCGGGTGAGGCTGCCAACCGCAGCCCAAGTTCAAGCTCTTCCACGGCAACGGGCTGGTCCGGCGCATAGGTGCGCGGCATGGCCTCGGGCGCATGCCACAGACGGTGCCCGCCCAAGAACTCGAAGCGGCCGTATTCGGTGTCCAAACCCAAGCTGGGCAGTTCGGCCAGCAGGTTTTCCTCAGAATTCGGCGCAAATAAGCGCACGATGCGCGGCCCCACATCGGCCAAGCATTCCAGCCGCAGTTGCCCGTTATCCAGTTTGATGGTGGGGTGCCCTTGGAAATCTGTCACTGGCTCATGCGCCTAAAACTTGACTTTAAGCTGGGGTACAGCTCTCGATAAATTGGATACGCTGCGCGATAGGCTTCCACTTGCTCCTCATCCGGCTGCGTGCTGCCCGTCGCCTCGACCACGCCACGGCAGGCTGCTGCCACGTCCGGCCAGGCGCCCGCCCCCACTCCTGCCAGCAGCGCCGCACCGAACGCCGCACCCTCGCTGGTGTTCACGGTGATCAATTCGCATTCTAGCACACTTGCCAGAATCTGTCGCCACAGCGCTCCCTTGGTCCCCCCGCCTGAGGCTCGCACCTGGTGGATTTCGCCTAATCCCGCTGCCTGTATCAGCGCGAAGGAGTCCTTTAGCCCGAATGCCACACCCTCCAGCACAGCCCGGGTCATGTGTCCCCTTCCGTGCCGTAAGGTGAGCCCCACCCAGGCGGCGCGCGCCAGCGGGTCGGGGTGGGGGGTGCGCTCGCCGCTCAAATAGGGCAGGAATTGCAGGCCTTCGCTGCCCGCCGGAATGCTTGCCGCCTCATCGAGCAGCGCGTCAAAGCTGGCCTCTGGGGCCAGTTGATCCCTGTACCACTGCAAGCTGCCGGCTGCCGAGAGCATCACCCCCATGAAATGCCACATGCCCGGCACAGCATGGCAAAAGGCGTGCAGGCGCCCCTCTGGCTCGATAAGTGGGGAAGGCGTTGTGGCGAATACCACGCCCGAGGTGCCTAGCGTCAGCGCCACGATGCCAGGCTCCACCGCCCCCACGCCCACGGCCTGCGCTGCCTGGTCGCCTCCGCCTGCTGCCACGGGCGTTCCCTCAACCAATCCCGTCGCCTGGGCCGCCTGTGCGTTGAGCGCGCCGGTGAATTCAGGCCCCTCGTAGGTGGGCGGCATCCATTGCGGGTCGATCTCCAGCGCCTCCAGCAATTCGGGAGACCAGGTGCGGGAGCGCAGGTCGAACAATACGGTGCCCGAGCCGCCGGCGCGGTCCATGGCGTATTCGCCTGTGAGCCGGTAGCGCAGGTAATCCTTGGGCAGCAGAATGTGCTTCACCCGCTCGTAGACTTCCGGCTCATGCTCCTTTACCCACAAAATCTTGGGCGCGGTGAAACCGGTCAGCGCCACATTTCCGCTGATCTGGATGAATCTATCTTTACCTATCCGCTCATGGATTTGATCACACTGCGCCTGGGTGCGCTGATCGTTCCACAGGATCGCCGGGCGCAGCACCTGCCCTGCTTCATCCAGCAGCACGAGGCCATGCATCTGCCCGGTAAGCCCAATGGCAGCTACCTGTCCGCCCTCGATCCCGGCCTGCTGCAAGGCTTGCTGGATGCTGCGCGTAGAGGCTTCCCACCATTCCCCCGGGTCCTGTTCGGACCACAGCGGCTCAGGGGTTTGCAATGTGTGGGGATTGGAAACGGAAGCGGCCACCGTCCCATCTTGATCGATGAGCAGGGCTTTGCTCCCTGTGGTGGATACATCTATCCCCAGGAAGAATTGCTTGCCAGACATGCGGCTGCCTCTCAAAGGGCTGCCCGTATCACTCTAGGCGTACTGGACAGGTGAAGATCCGCTGGCTCACCGGCGATTTTTCTGAGCCTTCAACACGGAAGCGGCCTTCGAGGCGTAT
>Ga0209164_1002731_pt1 | contig 17928 bp, 15 predicted proteins | sample MTBNYHSulfiMetaG_FD_187458 | JGI IMG/M metagenome (GOLD analysis project Ga0209164, IMG submission 187458) | Enrichment culture microbial communities from rom New York Harbor, USA that are MTBE-degrading - MTBE-NYH (New York Harbor Sulfidogenic)... | ecosystem: Environmental > Aquatic > Marine >...
GGATCTGGCCGCCCGCCTGGCGTCGCTGGCGCCGGGTGATCTGAACCGGGTGTTCTTCACTACCGGCGGGTCCGAAGCGGTGGAGTCGGCGTGGAAGCTGGCCCAGCAGTACTTCCAGGCGATCGGTCAGCCGCAGCGGCGCAAGGTGATCTCCCGGGACCTGGCCTATCACGGCACCACCATGGGGGCGCTGTCGATCACCGGGCTGACGGAGATCAAGGAGCCTTTCGAACCGCTGGTGCCCGGCACGGTGCATGTGCCGGCCACCATCCTGTTCCGCTCCGGCATGACCCCCGAGGAACTGGCCGCCGCCCGGGCGGGGGCCATCGAGGAGGCCATCCTGCGGGAAGGGCCCGAGACGGTGGCCATGGTGATCCTGGAGCCGGTGCAGAACGCCGGCGGCTGCATCCCCCCACCCGCCGACTACTTCCAAAGGGTGCGGGAGATCTGCGACCGCTACGGGGTGCTCTACGTCTCCGACGAGGTGATCTGCGGGTTCGGCCGGCTCGGGCACATGTTCGGCTGCCTGCGTTTCGGGGTGCAGCCCGACATGATCACCTGCGCCAAAGGCCTCACCTCCGGCTACTCCCCCCTCGGCGCCTGCATCATCTCCGACCGGCTCGCCGAGCCGTTCCTGGGTGAAGGGCCCCTGTTCCTCCACGGCATCACCTTCGGCGGCCACCCCGTCTCCTGCGCAGTCGCCCTGGCCAACCTCGACGTCATCGAAGGCGAAGACCTGCTCGGCCGGGTCCGGCACAACGAGGCCCTCTTCCACAGCACCCTGGAAGACCTGTGGGACATCCCCATCGTCGGAGACATCCGCGGCGCCGGCTACTTCTGGGCCATCGAACTGGTCAAAGACCGCCAAACCAACAGCCACTACAACGAAGAAGAGTCCGATCTCCTGCTACGCGACCTCCTCACCCCCGAACTAGTCAAAGCCGGCCTCATCTGCCGCGCCGACGACCGCGGCGACCCCGTCATCCAACTCTCCCCACCCCTCATCATGGAACCCCACCACTTCCAAGAAACCGGCATCGCCCTACGCCAAGCCCTCCAAATCGCCGCCGCCGAAGTAGCCAAGCTGTAGAGCGCACCGCTTCCTCCTCGTCCGCGACCCCGGTCCGCGACCGTACCGCTCGCTGGGAAGCGCCTACGTCGCCAGGGGAGCGTCCGGGGCCGCCTCGACTGAGCCGAGCGGGGTCGAGCGGTCTTTCGCTCAGTGGGGGAGCAGCACCTTGCGCAGCCCGGTGAAGATGCGCTCGACCTGCGACTCGGTGATCACCAGCGGCGGGCACATGGCCAGCCGGTTGGGCGCGATGGGTCGGACGATGGCCCCCTCGCCCAGTAGGCGGTCGCGCACGGCCACCGGGCTCTCGTCCACCGAGACCCCCCAGATCGCCCCTTCCCCACACGGGTCGGTGATCAGGCCGTCGGCCTGCAACCCGGCGATGCCCGCTTCGAGCCAGCCCTTGATCTCCAGGGCCCGCTCCACCAGCCCTTCCCGCTCCTGGATCTCGAGGGCCTTGAGGGCCGCCACCGCCGCCACCGGGTGGCCGGAGTAGGTGTAGCCGGTGCGGAGAATGAAGCCGGGATCCGCCTCCAGAGGCGCCTGCGCCGTAGGGCCGAGGATCACCCCGCCGAAGGGGACGTACCCCGAGGTGACTCCCTTGGCGAAGACGATCAGATCCGGGGTGACCCCGTAGAACTGGCTGGCGAACCAGCGGCCCAGGCGGCCGAAGCCGGTGATCACCTCGTCGAGGATGAGATAGGCCCCGTGGGCGTTGCACAGGTCGCGCAGGAACTCCAGGTAGCCGGGAGGCGGGGGCCACACTCCCCCGGCACCCTGCACCGGCTCGGTGATGACCGCGGCGATCTCCCCGCCGTGATCGGCAAAGACCTGTTTCATCGCCTCCTCGTCGTCGGCGGGCACGTACAGCGCCCCGGGCAGAAGGGGGCCGAAGCCGTCGCGGTTGGCCGGGATGCCCTGCACCGAGGTGCCGCCGTAGTTGGAGCCGTGGTAGCCGCGGGCCCGCCCGATCACAATCTGCCGCTCGGGGTGCCCCGACTCCCGCTGGGCGATGCGGGCCAGCTTGATGGCCGTGTCGATCGCTTCCGACCCCGAGGTACACAGGAACACCCGTCCTTCGGGGAACGGAGACAGGGCGGCGATGCGGGCGGCGGCCTCCTCGGCCCAAGGGTTGGTGTAGGGGTGGAAGGTGTTGTAGACGGCCAGGGTCCTCACCTGAGCGGCGATGGCCTCCGCCATTTCCTCCCGCCCATGGCCGATGTTGACGTGCCAAAGGGAGGCGATGCCATCGACGTAGTCCCGGCCGGTGTCATCCCAGATGAGAGCGCCCTTGCCGGCGACGATGTTGAGGAAGCGCTCCTCGCGGGGGGCAGAGAAAGGATGGAGGAAGGCACCAGGCACGCCCGTCACCTCGCAGTAGTCGGCGATCTGACCTCGCAGGCTAGCCCGGTGCGAAGGGCCGCCCCCGAGCGAACGGACGCCGTTGCGCTCCGCGCCACCGCGCCGGGCGAACCGCCGGATCAGGGCAGGTACTGCTCCACGATGGCGGTGGCCCGGTCCCCGTTCACGTACAGCCACACGCTGCAGTAGTCGTCGGGGCAGGTCTGGTAGGAGTCCGGGCTCGGCCACGACGCCAGCGGGATCTCAGCGGGGCTGCCGACGTCGCCGGAGGTCATGTCGACGTACCACACCCGGCAGTCGGGGGCGATGGGCACCGAGAACGTGGTGACCACGTTGTTCTGCACGTAGTAGTCGAGGCACTCACTGGGGTCCGACGCGAACCCGTCGTCCATCTGGGCGTCGCAGGCGGGGGCACCGGTCCAGAAGCAGGCCAGGTCGAAGGTGATCCGGCCTCCGCCCACTCCCTCGGCGAAGCCGAACCAAACCCCATTGGGCAGAGCGTCGAAGCCCGGGGTGACGCAGCCCGATCCGTGCCCTCCATTGCTCCCCGGGAAGACGGGGGGGAAGAACTCCGAGGTGTCCACCAAATAGACCGTTTCCGGAGCGGTAGTGGTCGTGGTGGTCGACGTGGTGCTGGTGGTCGACGTCGTGGAGGTGGTCGAGGTAGCCGTGGAACTGGTGGGAGGTTCCGTGGTGCTCGTCGTGGTAGCCAGGGTGGTGGAGGTGTCGATGGTCGAGGTGGACTCCGCCCCCGTGGTCGAGGGAGCGGTGGTGGTGAAGATGCCGTCGTCGTCGCCACAAGCGGCGAACAAGAGAGCCAGGACCAGGGCCATCAGAGCGATGCGTCGCATGCCGAACCTCCTGGTGACAGCCTAGCCAGGGGCCCACTGCCGCGGCGGACGCCACCCCCGGCAAGGGGAGGCCCGGCCCCGCGCCGCCCAACCTCATCCGCCGGCGGCGGCGCTGCCCGGGACGGCCTCGGTACTCTGGCCCCCGTGATCGAGTTGGAGCTCACCGGAATCGCCCATGGTGGTGAGGCAGTGGGCCGCCTGGAGGGCAAGGCCTGCTTCGTGGACGGCGCCCTGCCCGGCGAGCGGGTCCGGGGGGTGGTGACCCGGGACGCCGGCGCCTGGGCGCGGGTGGAACTGCATGAGGTGCTGACGCCCTCGCCCCAGAGGGTGGAACCGCCCTGTCCGCTTTTCGGCATCTGCGGCGGCTGCCAGTGGCAGTTCGCCGACTACCCGGCTCAACTCCAGTGGAAACGGGACATCTTGGTGGGGCAGCTGGCCCACCTCGGCCGACTGGAGGACCCGCCGGTGCGGGAGACGCGGGCCCTGGGTGAGCCGTTCCACTATCGCAATCGGGCGGACTTCCGGGTGGCTGCAGGCCGGCCGGCCTTCTTCCGGCGCCACAGCCACGTGCTGCAGCCCATCGAGGACTGCCTCCTTCTCCATCCTGCGCTGAGCGACCTGGTCTCCCGCCTCGGCGAACTGGGCGAGGCCCGGGCCCTCACCCTGCGGATGGCCTCGGCGACCGGCGACCTGCTGGCCGTGATCGAAGGGCCGGTGCCCGAGCAGGCGACCGAGTGGGGCTGCGGGGTGGTGTCGCGCCACCGGCATCGGCTCACCCCGCGGGTGGGGCCCGGCGCCATCGTCGAGATGGTGGCGGGAGTCGCTTTCCGCATCACCGGGGACGCCTTCTTCCAGAACCACAGTGCCGGCGCGGAGACGCTGGTCGGGCTGGTGCGGGAGGCTCTGACGCCGGGGCCCCAAGACACTCTGCTCGACGCCTACGCCGGAGGCGGACTCTTCGGGCTCACCGTGGGGCGGGAGGTCGCCGGGGTGATCGCCGTCGAATCGGACCGTCTCTCCCTGGCCGACCTGCGTCACAACTGCCGGCGGGCCCCCACCCCGGTGCGCGTGGCCGAGGGCGCCGTCGAGGACGTCCTCCCCCAGCTCGACGCCCGCTGGGACCTGGCGGTGGTCGACCCGCCCCGCACCGGGCTCGGCCGGGACGGTGTCGACGCGGTACTGGCCGGGGGGCCGCGCGCCCTGGCCTACGTGTCCTGCGACCCCGCCTCCCTGGCACGGGACGCCCGGCTGCTGGCCGACGCCGGCTACCACCTGGACTGGGCCCAGCCGGTGGACCTGTTCCCCCAGACGTTCCACCTCGAGATAGTGGCGGCGTTCCGCGCCGGGTGACCCCACCCGCGGCCGTAGGCATCGCCGAGTACGCGTCTAGCCGGGCGACGGTCATCGGCCCCTACACCAGGCGTGACGGGAGAGTGGCCATCATCCCGGTTCGCCGGCTCTTGGTCCTGGCGCTGGCGGCAGTAGTGGTCGGCACGCTGCTGGCCATGGTTCTGGCCGGGCCGCTTGGGGGGACGGGGACCAGCCGGGGCGGCACTTGAGCCCCGCACGACGATTACCCGCACCATCACCGTCGCCCCCGGGGCCTTCAGCCCGACGCGTTCGGGTCAGGATTGCCTCAACGACATCGGCGAGCGTCGAGAGCCGGAAGCTCCGCCGCGCCGCTGTTCTTCGAAGCGCCCACGGTGAAGATCACGAGGCCCACCCTGTATTTCGAAGACAATGGGGCGCAGGACATCTGCGTCTACCTGTCCCGCAGCGTACCGGCGACGGCAGGCCTCCAGACGATGGGCCGCGTCTGCTCCCCGGGGGCCAGCATTGGGGGTGCGGGCGTTCACGCTGCGCTCCCTGGACTGCTGGGCCATCGGAGCCAACTACGGCGCGGTGCTGGGCACCTACCTGCCGGGAACCCTGGGCGCCGGCTGCTCCCTGGTTGGCGTGAAGGTCACCTACACGTACGACACGACGGGGTGACCGGAGGACGGGAGCCTGGCCGGGGACGCCGGAGGTGCTGCCGGAACCGCTGTAGCGGGTTGTCGCCTAGGGCACCCACTGCGCACCGGTGTTCGCGGCAGAGCCTCAAGCCCACCTGAACTGCCCATCTGGTGCCGGCCGGGCTATCCCTGTGTGCCGGTACTTGCTCCCGGAGATGCCGCCCGGGGGAAACCGCTCCGCGGATGATCCGGTTCCACGCCCTGACGCACGACACACCGCGCCGAGCCTCCCGCAGGCAATCGGATGTAGAGGCCACCAGGGAAGCGGCGAGCCGTCGCACCTGCGCACGAACGCCGCTCTACTCGTCGATCGATCCGCCTAGGGCAGGTAGTAGGTGATGATCAGCTGTGGCCGGTTCGCCGGGGCCGCGTCCCCGGTGAAGAAGGACAGGTAGTCCGCCGCCATGTCGTCATCGTCGTCGAGTTTGAACCGCAGTCGGAGTTGGGTGGTGCCCGTTAGGTTGATGAGCCCCAGGGCGGGGGATCGCAGCGGCGCCCGGTACCAGCGGTCGGCGGGCGTCTTGATGAACCGGCCGACATTGCCCCGGCTTCCCACGGCGTGGAAGTCGAACCGCTCCAGCAGGGCGTCGTCGTGGTAGGCGCCGGCCTGCAGGTCTACAACCAGCAGGCCGTGCGTACGGAACGGGTTCGCCCCCACGAAGCCCTCCCGCCGAATCCTGAGGGTCGCCTCCATCACCACCGCGTTGTCGGGCAGGGTGCCGGTGTCGAAGTGCAGGATGCTGCGGTACTGCCGGTCGAAGGCATCGTCTCCCAGACGGCCGGTGCCGGCATTGTCCCAGGCGTAGCCTCGGGCCGCGTCCTCGTCGCGTTCCCGGATCCAGCCGTCGTGCTGGGCCGAAGAAGGGAAGACCTCTTCGACCAGCGTGGGTTCCTCGGTGGTGAACCCCCACCAGGCGCCGCCGTCGGCGTACGTGGACCCGGAACCGCCCAGCGCCCGCACCTGCCAGTAGTAGGTGGTGCCGTATTCCAGACCGCCGATCTCCACACCGGTCGCCGGGCCCACCCCCACCCAGGGCGAGCAGGCCCCGTCATTCGACTTGTCGTAGCAGTACTCGTAGGCATCCGCCCCGGCCGCCGCCTCCCATGACAGGGTCGTGTCCCGCGGCCTACTGCCGGCCCCATCAGCCGGCGACACCTTGCCGAACGCTCCCGGGGGCGGGCCCGCCGTGGTGAATTGCCAGCAGGCACCCCCGTCGGCCGAGACCGTTCCCGTCATATTGACGGCCCGCACCTGCCAGTAGTAGATGGTGCCGTATTCCAGACCGTCGATCTCCACACCGGTCGCCGGGCCCACCCCCACCCAGGGCGAGCAGGCCCCGTCATTCGACTTGTCGTAGCAGTACTCGTAGGCATCCGCCCCCAGGGCCATCGTCCAGGACAACGTGGCGTCGGGTGGCTGTCCCGTCGCCCCGTCCTCCGGAGACGCCTTGCCGAAGCTGGCAGGCAACACGCCGGCCACATTGGCGCGCACGGCGTGCAGCTGCGAGTGAAACATCGCTCCGGGGCAAGAGGTGTTCCCCGCCGGATCCGGCCAATCGGTGTGTCCCGGAATGACCTCGATAACGGCGTCGACGACGCCCGCGCAGGCCGGGATGTCGTTGGGAGCCTCGTAGTAGATCGTGCCCAGGGGGTCGAGGCCGTGGCGACCGGCGTCCTCCGCCAGAAGAGCCTCCAACGCCGCCTTCGCCGCCGGCTGGGGCAGGGTGGCGGTGAAGTCCCCGAGAAGAGCCATCCCCAGGTTCCCCCGGTTGTAGCAGTACGTGTGGCCGGCGGTCACCACGAGGCCCGTCGGATCGTGGCCGAAGTCGCTGCCGTCTCCCCCCTCGCCGCAGGGGCGGCTCGGCTCACCGGACCAGCGCCCCTCATAGACCCGCCCGGCTTCGTCGATCAGGTAGTGGTAGCCGATGTCTCCCCAGTCCCGGGTGACGGTGTGATAGACGTAGATGGCGCGCACCGTGGCTGCCGGGTCGGGGTCGGCGTTGGCGGTAACGGTGTGGTGGACGGTCATCACCTGCGCCGTCCTGAACTCCACCGGCCAGGACTCCTCACCATCGACGAAGCGCAGTGACTCGTCGGCGCCCCACTCGGCGCGGGAGAGGCAGACGGCCGGTGCCGAGGTCGCCGGCGGGCGGTGGACGGAGGCCAACGGCGGCCCATCGGTGGTGTTGAGCACCACCACCCGAGGGGCACGGACACCGACGGGCACGCCCCTCACCTGGTAGGCCTCGGCGTCGCCGGCAGGCATAAGGCCGCTCCCCCACTGACCCGGTTCCTGCAGGTCGTCTGCGACCAGCTGCTGCCAGAGTCCCCAGACCCCATCAACCCGAAAGCGCACCGCGACGCCCGGTTCCCCGGGCAGGCTGCTCCCCACCGCCGGCAAACCGAATTCCCACACCACCCCCAGGTAATCGATAGGGAAGCCCGGTTTGACGGGCGCGGCCTGGACGGGGCGTTCGTCGGCGAGAGTGGCGCGCACCCCCTCCGGCGCCGCCGTTTCATTGCCGGCCCCCAAGGCAGCAGCGGCCGCGGCCATAACCAGGAGTACCCGCAATCGGCGCCCGGCCCTACCCGGTGCTCCCGACCTGCTGGCGAAGGGTTTCATGGCACCCCCATCCAGGAGGATCCCCCCGGCAGCCTCCATTGGCCGGACCGGGGCGAGTCCCGACACCCAGGGTCTCCGGCCTCATCGTGTCAAGGGTAGCGGCGGGCGGGCCTTCGCCCGGGAGCCTCGGCCGGCCTGCCTGCCGCGGGTCGTGAGTTGAGCGCCGCGAGCGGCCTACCCCTCAACCCTCCGCCCGCAGATGTCCACGCCGCGCGAACCCAGGTTACGGGCACCCTCCCGAACGACCAGGCAGGAATCAGCGACGTGGTTCCAAGCCAGCGCCGGGCAGCGGTCCAGGGCCACGGCCGCCGGCCCGCTGATGCGGAAATCCTTCCCCAACCGCGCCCCCGACGCCGCCACCTGGCGCCCGTAGATATCGTTGTTGCGGTCGCCGAAGTTGCGGGTGTCCTGCCGGACCACCAGGCACTCGTTGGATCGCTGGCTCCAGGCCACCTCCGGCATGGCCTCGGTTCCGATGGCGAGGAGGCCGCTAATGCGGAATTCCTTCCCCGCTCGGGCTCCGGACGCCGCCACCCGCCGCGCGTAGATGTCCGAGCCGCGCGTGTTGCGCTTCCGATCGTCGCTCCACACAAAGCAGTGACGGTCCCGGCGCGCCCTGAGCCCTCCAGCCTCCGACTACACCGGCACCCTTGGTCCCCGGCATTCGGCGGCAGGCAGCCGGTGGGCTATCCCCGATCCAGCGACCTCGACGTGCTCCGAGAGAGCGTGGACCGCGGCCTCCGCCGACGCGGGTATCGTCGCTCTCCCGAAGCCGACGAGAGGACGCCGTTGACCGGGCGAGCCGAAACCCGCTCCATCCCGTTCGAGAGATGGTGGAACGTGCGCGACCTGGGAGGCCTCCCGACCCGGGACGGCGGGACCACCCGACCCGGGGTGCTGCTCCGGGCCGCCAGCCCCGAATTCGCCTCCGCGGCCGACATCGACCGGGCCCGACGGCTCGGGCTCACCACCTTCGTCGACCTGCGGATCCCCGGCCACACCCCCGACTGGCGAGCGGAGATCCCCGGGGTGACCACCGTGGGGGTGAACCTGGTCGGCTCCATCGATCGCCCCCGGGAAGCCCCCGCCGGTCAACTACTACGACTGCTGCTCGACGCCGGCCGGGCCCAGATCGCCCGGGCCGTCGGCACGATCGCCGACCTCGCTCGGCAGTCGCCGCCGGTGGTTTTTCACTGCCACACCGGCAAGGACCGCACCGGGCTCATCGCCATCGTGATACTGCTGCTGGCCGGGGTACCCGAAGAGAACATCGTCGACGACTATCTGGCATCGAACCCCGGCTTCGAGGCGATGCGGGCGGCCCTCACCGCCGACCCCCGCCTCGAGTTCATGGCCGGGGCCCCGGCCGCCTTCCGCGGCCCGGTGTCCCGGCCCGGCGCCGAAGAGGCGCTGCACTTCCTGCAGGAGGCAGGCGGGGTCGAGGCCTACCTGCAGTCGAGCGGGCTCACCTCAGCCGAGGTCGTCCGGGCCGCCGCCCTGCTCCGGCCGGTCGAGTAGCCGAAGGCTGCAGCGTGGCGCTCGACGCCCGATCCGGCTCTCCATCGGACTTCGCGCCGGCGCGTCGCAGTGGCCCGATGGCCGCGTCCGGAACCCGGATCCACGGGCCCCGGGGGTCTTGGGGCGCACGCCGCCCTACCCTGCGAGGCTCCGGCCCGGCAGTGGGTCGGGAGAAAGCAGCCGTTTCGCATGGAAGAAGTCGCCGCGACCCGAGCAGTACCCCCAGCGGGCGGCCGCTTCGCCCGCTTGACCCCGCTCGACCTCTCCTACCTGCGCGTCGAATCGCCCGCCTGGCCCTGCCACTACGGCGGCGTGGCCATCCTGGAAGGACGGACGCTGCTCGACGACTCGGGGCGGCTCCGGCTCGATGAGGTCCGCCATCGGCTGAGTCGGCGCCTCGGCCGCGCCCCGCAGCTGCGGCGCCGCCTCTACGTCCCGGGCCTGATGCGGGGCCGGCCACTCTGGGTGGACGACGATCTGTTCGCCATCGAGCACCACGTTCACCAAGCCGCGGTCGCCTCTCCCGGGGATGACGCCCGGCTCCAGGAGACCGCCACCCGGATCTACGAGAGGCTGCTGGATCGCCGGCGCCCGCTCTGGGAGCTGTGGTTCCTGACCGGCCTTCCCGACGGCCGCGTCGGCGCGCTGCTGAAGCTGCACCACGCCATGGCCGACGGGCTGGCGGCGGTGACCTTGATGGGAGGCTTCCTCGACTTCGCCGCCGACGCCCCCGACCCGGTCGAAGCCTCGTGGGCCCCCGCACCAACACCGGGCGCCTGGTCCCTGTTCGTCGACAACGTCTCCGGCCGGGCCCGGGCGGCCGCACGCCGGGTCGCGCTTGTGGCTCATCCCCGCCGAGTCCTCAAAGCGGCGCGCCTCGTTGGCCGCATACTCCGGCGTTCTCTGGGCCCCGGGAAGGTGCCGCGCCTCTCGCTGAACCGGCGGGTGGAAGCCGGGCGGGTCGTTCGGTTCCTCCGGCTGGACCTCGCCGCGATGAAGGCCGCGGCCCACTCTCACGATGGCAAGCTGAACGACATCGTGCTGGCCCTGTGGTCGGGAGGGCTGCGTGATCTGCTGCTGTCCCGCGGTGAGGCCGTCCCCGGTGGGGAAATCACCACCGGCCTGGCGGTGTCGCTGCGTTCGAGCAGCGACCCGGCCGCGGGCAATCTCCTGGGCATGATGGCGGTGCCGCTTCCGGTCGCGGAAGCGGACGCCCGGCACCGGCTGGACCTGATCATCCGAGCGACGCGCCTGGTGAAGAACGAACAGGATGCCGACGCCATCGCCCGCACCTTGGTGGCCTGGGCGGCCACACCGGTAGCCCGGCGCGCCACCCTCCACCAGCATGCCATCCATGTGTTCGCCACCAATCTGATGGGCCCGACCACACCGCTGTATGTGCTGGGGGCTCGAATCCTCGACGTCTTCCCCATCGGTGACCTGAAGGGAAACGTCGGGCTCTTGCTGGCCGCCCTGTCCTACGACGGCCGGATGTTCCTCGCGGTCACGGCAGACGCCACCGCGTTCCCCGACGTCGATGTGGTGGTAGCCGGCATGCAGCGCGACTGGGAGGCGCTGGCCGCCGGCCGCTGAGAACGCGGACCTCCCCGCGCCGACGGCGCCGCCCGCCCGGCTGGCGGCGGCCTGAGATGTCCACGCCGCGCTCTTCTTCGGCAACGGGCGCGGCTCGCCGCGCTCACCCCCGGGTCCCCGTCACCGTCTCGCCTTCCCCGGGCCTCCCGTCGCCGCCCGGCCGTTCGGAGTAGCGTCGCCGTCATGCGCCCCTCGCGTTTCGTCTTGCTCGTACTCGCGCTGACCCTCGCCGCGGCAGCGCCCGCCGCGGCCGCAGCCCAGCCCACGTCTCCCGTAGTCCCGACCGCCTCCGGCCCCGTCGCCGGCGCGGTGGAAGACGGCATCACCGTGTTCCGCGGCATCCCCTACGCCGCCCCTCCGGTGGACGCCCGCCGCTGGCTGCCCCCGGCACCGGCGGAGCCGTGGACCAACGCCCTTGATGCCACCGAGTTCGCCCCCGCTTGCCCCCAAGACCCCGACCCACATGAGATGGAGGACGACACCCCCACCTCCGAGGACTGCCTCTACCTGAACGTCTGGACGCCGGCGGTGAACGGTGTGGCACCGGTGATGGTCTTCATCCACGGCGGCGGCTTCATCGCCGGCTCCCCCCGGGACCCCTGGTATGACGGCGCCGCCTTCGCCGCCCGCGGGGTGGTGCTGGTCACCTTCCAGTACCGCCTCGGCCCGCTGGGCTGGCTGGACCTCGGCAGCCTCGGCCCCGAGTACGCCACCAGCGCCAACAACGGCCTCCAGGACCAGATGGCCGCCCTCCGCTGGGTACGCGAGAATGCGGCGGCCTTCGGCGGCGACCCGGCGAACATCACCGTGTTCGGCGAGTCGGCCGGGGCCATCAGCCTCTCCGCCCTGCTCGGCGCCCCCGCCGCCGATGGGCTGTACGACCGGGTGATCCTGGAGAGCGGCACCTCCGGCACGGTGGCCACGCGAGAGTGGTCGCGGCGGGTCTTCGACCTATTCGTGGAGTTGTCGGGGGCGGAGGCGCCCGGCGACGTGCTGAGCCTCTCGACCGACGAACTGCTCGACACCGCTCGGCAGATCTACGACAGCGAGTTCGCCGAAACCGCCTTCCATCCGGTCGTGGACGGCGCAGTATTGCCCGACCTGCCGATGCGCCGGCTGTCGGCCACCGATGGGCCGACGGCTCCGATCATCATCGGGACCAACCTGGACGAGGCCCGCTACTGGCTCTACTACGTCGCCGAATTGGACCGGCTCCCGATGCGGCTCTACCAGCCCTGGCTGGAGTCCCTGGTGGGCGAGCGCGCCGACGAGGTCATCGCCGCCTACCGCGACGAGCGGCCCGACCTCGACGCGCCGCAGACCGGCATGGCCTTGGCCGGAGACGCGGGGTTCCGGATGCCGGCCATCCGCATGGCGGAGGCGCTGTCGGACCGCGGGGTGCCGGTGTGGATGTACTTGGCGACGGTCACCTCGCCCGACCTGGGAGGCCGCCTGGGATCGCCGCACGCCATCGAGTTGCCGTTCGTGTTCGACAACCTGCAGGCGGACCGTGCCCCGGAGCTGGTGGGGGACGACCCCCGCAATCCGGTCCTGGCCGACACTATCCAGGGGCTCTGGGTGGGCTTTGCCGCCACCGGGGTGCCGGCCGCCTACGGCGCCCCCGCCTGGCCGCAGTACGACCGCACCGCCCGCACGACGCTGCTGGTCGATCGAGGCTTGCTGGTGCAGGACGACCCTTACCCGGGCGCCCGGCTCGCCTGGGGGGAGATGCCCTTCGACGGCTCCGACCCGGGTCTCGACCGGCTGACCCCGCTGCAGTACGAGGACACCCCCTGGAACGACCCGCTGGTGATCGCCGCCGTCATCGGCTGGCCCTGGGTGATCGGCGGCCTCGTGGTCCTAGTCGGCCTCATCGTCGGGGTCGTCCTGCTGGTGCGCCGGGCTTTGCGCCGCCGGCGCGCCCGCGGGGCAGAGTGAGGGCGACGCGGAAGACGCCGCCGGAACCTTCCGCCCTTCGCACCGGCCACCCCTGCGCTGCCGCAGGGTGAAGCCGCGGGGACTGTGGCGGGAGGGGGGTGCGGGTTTGGCCGGCCACACCGCCCGGCCGGGCGCCACCGGAGGAGGCCCGGGACCAGATGCGGGATTGCGGTCGGCGCCTGCTACCGTCCTGACGGCTGCACTCCCCATGCTTCGGGAGGGCGGGCCCGAGTGGGCCCGGCCGGCAGCCCGGCCGCACGTCGCGGCCCGCGTCTCGGTCCTTCGCTGCAAGTGGTGTGGCAGTGCGCGAGCGAGAGCGCCCCACCCACGATTCCCCGCACCGGGGAGCCAGGAGAGACCATGACCCCCACCTTCGCCGAGCTCGGCGCGCCCCGAGAGGTCGTCGCCGCCTTGGCGGCGAACCGCGTAGCCGTCCCCCTTCCCATCCAGGCGGCCGTCATCCCCGATGCCATCGCCGGCCGCGACATCTGCGGTAGTGCCCCTACCGGCTCCGGCAAGACGCTGGCCTTCGGCATCGCCCTCGTGACCACAGTGGAGAAGGCGCGGCCGGGACACCCTCGCGCCCTGATACTCGCCCCCACCCGTGAACTGGCCGAGCAGATCCGCACCGAGATCGAGACCATCTCCCCCGCCCGGCACCTGCGCACCCTCGCCCTCTACGGCGGGGTGGGCTACGAGGCCCAGCGCCGGGCGCTGCGGCGCGGCGTCGACATCCTGGTGGCCTGCCCGGGCCGTCTCGCCGACCTCGTCCACCAGAGGGCGCTCGCTCTGGGCGACGTCGACCGGGTGGTGATCGATGAAGCCGACCGCATGGCCGACATGGGCTTCCTGCCCGAGGTGCGGCGCCTGATCGACATGACCGCGGCACGTCGTCAGACGATGCTGTTCTCCGCCACTCTGGACGGCGACGTGGCGGCCCTCATTCGCCGCTACCAGCACGATCCGGTACGCCATGAGGTGGCCGGAACCGGAGCCGACGCCATCGATGCCCGCCACTTCTTCTGGAAGGTGGATGCCCACGAGCGCATCGAGCACACCGCCGGGATCGTGGCGGCGGCCAGCCCCACCATCATCTTCTGTCGGACCCGCCACGGTGTGGACCGCCTCGCCCGGCAGTTGGAAGTCCGGGGAATGGACGCGGCGCCCATCCACGGGGGGCGGTCGCAGTCCCAGCGCGACCGAGCCCTGGGCGGCTTCGTCCGGGGTAACGTGCGGGCTCTGGTGGCCACCGATGTGGCCGCCCGCGGCATCCACGTGGACGGCGTGGCTTGTGTGGTGCACTTCGATCCGCCGGCTGATGCCAAGGACTACATGCACCGTTCCGGCCGCACCGCCCGGGCGGGAGCCTCCGGAGTGGTCGTCTCCCTGCTCTCTCCGGACCAGGTCGCCGCGTCCCGCCGAATGCAGGGCCGCCTCGGCCTGAGCGGGGTGGTGCATCCCATGGACCTCGCCGGCCTGGGCCGGGGTGGGGAGCGGATCGATCCGACCCGCGCCCCGGGGGGAGTGGCTCACCAGAGCACGCTGATTACCCCCCAGGACGCCAGGCGGTTTGGGGCGAGGCGTCGGGTTCGTTCCCGGCGCTAACGGCTCGAAAGCCCGCCAGCCGCCGTGACGGGCTACCATCATCATTGCGCACGCCGCAGGCGTGCGGCGCCCGTCTTTGCTCCCCCCGATCCGTCGAGCAAGTCGCCGCAGGTTCGCCTCCACCCGCCTCTAGCAAGGCTGGGGAGGTGCCGGCGGGGCGTCCCCCATCCGACGGTTCACCCCTAGGCAAGGAGCACTTTCGTGTCTACCAACGTGTATGTGGGGAATCTCTCGTTCTCCACCGATTCCGCCGCCCTACGCGCCCTGTTCGCCCCACACGGCGAGGTCACCAGCGCCCAGGTGGTAGAGGATCGCGAGACCGGCCGATCCCGCGGTTTCGGCTTCGTCGAGATGGCCTCGGCCGACGAGGCGCAAAAGGCGATAGCCGCCCTGAACGGAACGAACGTCGACGGCCGCCAGCTCAACATCAGCCTCGCCCGCGCCCGCGCCAAGTGAGCCCGCCAGCGCGGCCCCGGCCGCGGCGCGCGGCCCCGCGGCGCAAGCCGGCGACCCCCAAGGCTCCGGCGCCCGAGAAGGAGCCGCAGACCTATCGGACCAATGGGGTAGTCAAGACGGTGTTGCGCGACGCCAAGTTCCTGATCGTGACCGAGCAGGGGCTGGAGGTCATCGCCCAGGCCGCCGGACGCATGCGCCGGGGGCGCCGGATCCGCATCCTGCCGGGGGACGCCGTCGAGGTCGAGGTGTCTCTCTACGACCTCACCCGGGGCCGGATCGTCTGGCGTCACGTGTAGTGGCCGCGAACCGGGGCGCGCTGCCTCGCGTCGGCGACGACGCCCGGGAGGGAGACGGCCGGAAGGCTCTCGCTGCCGGGCGGCGCGGCGCCACGTCCGCGGCGCGCCCGGGCCGCCTCGGCAAGCGTTCCGAGGGCGGGCACGGTGGAGCTGCACACCTGATCACCCCACCCGGCGACTCTCTGGCGCAGTACCTGGCTGCCATGGGCCGCTATCCGCTGCTGACGGCACAGGAGGAGGTCTCCCTCGCCCAGCAGATGGAGGAGGCGGCGGCCACGGTCACCCGCCTCGGCAGCCTCGCCGCATTGAACGATGCCGATGAGGCCCTTCTCCGCCGGGCCCGGCGGGCCCGGCGTGAGGCCAAGGACGCCTTCGTCGCCGCCAACTTGCGGCTGGTGGTGGCCAATGCCCGCCGCTACTCACGGGTGTCGGGAATCGGGCTGCTGGACCTCATCCAAGAAGGGAACCTGGGCCTGATCCGGGCCGTCGACAAGTTCGACTGGAGGCGGGGCTTCAAGTTCTCCACCTACGCCACCTGGTGGATCCGCCAGGCGATCAGCCGGGCGATCGCCGACAAGGCGCGGATCATCCGGATCCCGGTGCATCTCTTCGACACGGTGCGGGCGGTGCGCGGGGCACAGGACAGCATGAAGGCGACGCTGGGGCGTCTGCCGCGTCCCGAGGAGATCGCTCGGGAGACGGGCTTCGCCCTGGCCCAGGTCGAAGCGGCGCTCGGCCTGGACACGACGACTTCGCTGGAGCAGCCGGTGGGCGATGACGGTGCCCGGCTCGGCGACTTCATCGAGGACGCAGACGCCGCCGACCCGGCTCAGGCGGTGATCGATTCCGAGGCTGCCCGGAGCCTGCGCCGAGTCATGAGCGCGCTCCCGCCGCGTGAACAGCGGATCCTCGAGTTGCGCTTCGGCTTCCTCGACGGAGTGCCTCGCACCCTGGAGGAGATCGGACGGGAGTTTGCGCTCACCCGGGAGAGGATCCGCCAGCTAGAGAGGCTGGCGCTGTGCCGGCTGCGCCATCCGGCGTTTGGGCTGCGGTCCGGGGATCTGATCTAGTCCCGGTCTATGCAGGCGTCCCAAGGCGGCGCTAGAGAGGAAGGCAACCGGCGCGGCCTACCGCCGGTCAGGCCGCAGGCTGGGCTTGCCACTCGGCGACGGTGCCTTGGATCCAATCCTGGGCACGGCTGAGAACGGCCCCGGCGTCATCGGTGAGGCGGGCGATGGGATCGCCGAAGCGGATGCGAATCCTGGTGCCGAAGGGGATGGGGAACAGCCGGTCGCGCAGCAGTTTCCAGGACCCGTCGATCGCTGCGGGGATCACCGCCAGGCGGTCGGCGGCGGCCAGCAGCGCCTCGCTGCCGGCCCGCTTGAACTGGCGCAGGTGCCCGTCGCGGCTCCGGCTGCCTTCGGGGAAGATGACCACGCTGACATCGCGCTCCTGGGCGCGGCGGCCCATGGTGGTGATGGCCTGCACCGCCTGGGTTCGATCGCGCCGATCGATGAGGGCGTTGCCGCCCCAACGCAGGTTCAGCGAGATGCTCGGGATCCACCGGCGCAGCTCCCGCTTCGCCACGTACTTCGGGTAGTTGGTGAAAAGCAGGCCGCCGATGAAGGCGGGATCGAACATGCTCTGGTGGTTGGAAATGATGGCATAGCCGCGGCCCGACTCGATGGCCATGGAGCGCTCGACCTCCACCCGGGTGCCGCAGATGCGCAAGAGGGCCATCAGCGTCCGTTGCAGCGCGGCCATCACCGCCTCGAACCCCCGCATGCTGAAGGGCCGCACCACCCGGCCGGCGATGTCGAACAGCAGCAGAGCGAGGCCGAAGACGAAGAGGAACGGGATGGTCAGAAGCCAGTCACGAAAGGAGCGCACCCCAGCAGGGTACGACTCCTGTGCGGCTACGGGCGCCTTCCGCGTCGGAGCCTGCGGCCAACGCGCTCGCCCGCTCGTGGCCACGGGGTGTCTTCGACCTCCGCTGCCGGCAGGCGAAAGGGCTCCGCAGCCGGCGAGTGGGGAGCTCGAAGGCCGTTCGTCATCCGCCGACCCCCAACCCCCCGCAACGGGAACCTGCCCCGGCCGCTACGCCTCCTGAGACCCGGCGGCCCCCAGAACCATGCCGGGCGGGATCTGTACGCCGATCACTCGGCCCCGGGCGCACTCGAGGTCCCCGGCGCGCACGGTGATGTCCACCACCACCTTGCGGCCCTTCACCTCGGCGATCTGCCCACGCGCCTCCAGCGGGGGCCCCAGCGGCGTCGGCCGCAGGTAGTCCACGTGCAGCGAGGCGGTGACGTAGCGCAGCAGCGGCTCGCTGCCCGGCTCCCTTCCCTCGGCCCGATAGCCGGCGAGCGCCGCCGACCCGGTGCCGTGGCAGTCGATCAGCGAAGCCACCAGCCCCCCGTACACGAAGCCGGGGATGGCGGTGTGGTACGGGCGGGGGGTGTACACGGCAACGGTCTCCTCCCCATCCCACCGGCTCTGGATGTGCAAGCCCTGCTCGTTGAGCCGGCCGCACCCGTAGCAGTGGGCCAAGTCGTCGGGGTAGAAGTCCTGAGCCGCCGGGCCCAGGGCGGTGTCGTCAACGGTG
>Ga0209164_1002733_pt1 | contig 17922 bp, 20 predicted proteins | sample MTBNYHSulfiMetaG_FD_187458 | JGI IMG/M metagenome (GOLD analysis project Ga0209164, IMG submission 187458) | Enrichment culture microbial communities from rom New York Harbor, USA that are MTBE-degrading - MTBE-NYH (New York Harbor Sulfidogenic)... | ecosystem: Environmental > Aquatic > Marine >...
CGGGTATAACAATAGAGACAACAGGCACAAATACCGAACCTGTCAATTTTTACCTGCGGAGGCAATGATGGTTGCGGAAAAAATCCAATTCTGCTGGGACATTATGCAGTGTGACGATGAGACGCCCTGCCCGGTCAGAGAACAGAAAATACAGCGCTGCTGGGACTGGATGCGGGAAAACAACCGGTTTCAGTGCCAATACGGTCTGTGCTCCGAATGCATCGTGTATCTCTGCAACAACGACAACACCATTCTTTCAGAACGCGAAATCGAACAGGTCATGATCAGCCGGGGCATCTTTGACAAGGGGATCCATCCTTCCGAATCAGCACCTGATTGAACAGGCGCGCCAACCGGTGCCCTCCTGCGCTGAATTGACCAAAAGATTTCATCGGCGCCTTGCTTTGCCGGTGAAGGCAACCGCCCGGGCTTCATCGGCCCTTGCCCGGAGACGCGCCTGCCCGCTCACTCCCCGGAAAATCACGGCGGCCTCTCTGTGGCGGAGCACCAGGGTGATGCTGCGCTCAATCGGCAGCAGGAAAGTCGCGGCGGCCGTTTCCTTACTGCCCTTCCAACCGCTCCATGCCGCCGCGCACCGCCCGCACCCGTCTGTCTTTTTTCGAATTGCGGATTTCGCCGAACCTGACGTTCTCGTCAAAAATCTCTCCGCTGCCGCACCGGCGCCAGGACAGGTAGCCGGTGGGGGCCGTATTGGGAAAAAAATCCCGATCGATGAACGGTTCCGCCCCCTTGACGGTAAGCGCCCGCAATTCATCGGTGGTGGGCAGGCGCCAGTCGTCGAAGCCGCCGAACCGCATACCATTCAGTTCGGCAATAAAGTCCTGCCGGGCACCACTCCAGTCATAGACTTTGTCCTTGTCATGAATTGAGCCGTCCGCCGTTTTCACCTCCCAGATCAAGCCGGTGGTCCTGTCCATGACCATGGACCACTGCTCAGCGTCCACGGGCAGTTCCTGCCCGGCGGAGTCAAGCTTGACGAATCTTTCCAGCTCCGGCGCTTCCCGGGCCGTAGCCTCGGCAAAGAAAAACAGGCAGCACAGGAAAAAGGCCAGGATGATTTTCCGGTAATCCATACATCCTCCATGTGTTGTTGTTCCCGGCCGACGGAAAATATCAAGGCAGTCCACCCCGATGCGCGGCCAGACGGACATGCGGCGCTGGAACACGTAACCGCCGGTCATGGTTGTATGGTAGCATATCGCCGGGGGCAAAAACAAGCCTCCCGGCGGCCCGGAAACTGGAACCTCTCCGGGGGCCGCGTGGTTCACCCGGGAAAGTCAAAGCCGCGGCCGTATCGCGGTCTGCCGCCAGCCGGACTGCCGCGGATTTCCTGTTGCCGACCGTCATTTTTTCCTCTGCAAAGGCAGTTGCTGCGCGTACTGCGACAATTTGCCACATTTCCCTTAGGCCTATTCTGTGGTATCTGAGTGCCTTACGTTGTGGTACACATTTTGAAAACTGCTTCAACCCGTTTTTGAATGACAAACTGATGCATGCCCTGCCTCATCATCGCTTCAAACATGAATTGAAGGAGTTTTCGCTGCGTGTCGCCAGGTTTTGAAAAGTTATCGCAAAGAGGAGTAACGCATGAAAAAGGAAACAGGATCAACTTTTGATGCTACACGGCGCAAAGTATTGATCGGTACGGGAGCACTGGCAGCCGGCGCCGCTCTGACCCAGCTTGGCGGTCTGGTGCGGAAAGCGGGGGCCACTGGCGGCTCAACGGAAAAATGGCCCTGGCCCTATGTCAAGCTTGACCCGGCGGAAACCGCGGAAATCTGCTACAACGAATGGTACCGCGTATTCTGCGGCGCCGCCGTCATCAACAGTATTGTCGGTCAGCTGCGCGAAAAAATCGGCGAACCGTACACTTCGTTCCCGGCCGACGCGTTCGTCTTCCTGGAAGGCGGCCAGGTGGGGTGGGGCACCATCTGCGGTTCCCCGGCAGGGGCGAACATCATCGCCAACCTGATCATCGGCCCCCGCACCGCCGGCATTCATGAAGGCCACCAGATCGCCTGCGACATCATGGAGTGGTATTCGGAAACCGCCCTGCCGACCTTCACCCCCAAAAATCCGAAAATCACCGCCGAACTGCCGCAAACCACCAGTGATTCTCCCTTGTGTCACCTTTCGGTCGGCCGATGGATGGCGGAAGCCGACAAGGCCTTGGGCAGCCCGGAACGCAAAGACCGCTGCGCCCGGGTTGCAGCCAGCACCGTCTATCACCTGGTGGAGCTGCTCAATGCATGGCATGACGGCAATTACGAGCCCACCTCGGTATACAGTGCCGGCAAGGAGTTCGGCATCACCGGACAGCCCAACTGCACCGACTGCCACGGCAAGAACGTGCCCGAACCGCCGAAGGCATAAGACTGGAGACAAGTCAGACCGGTACCACCAAAGGCGCCCCGACAGGGGCGCTTTTTTTTGGCCCGGGCCCCCGGCCTTCCGTCCCGTCACCACTTTTCAGTACGCATTTGCCCAATAGTCTGCTATTCTCGTTCGATGGAACATTCCAGTGAACACCACCATGACAACGCCTATGCTTACCGAACATCACGGCCGGACCCTCATTCAGCTTGCCCGGCAGACCATCGAGGAACATCTCGGCATCACGCCTGAAAACCCTGTCGCCCCCGAACAGCTCGCCGACCCCGCGCTCCGGGAAAAAAAGGGGGTTTTCGTCACCCTGAACAAAAGGAAACAGCTCCGCGGCTGTATCGGCTGTCTCCGAGGGACGGAATCCATCGTTGAAGGCGTACGGCGGCATGCTCTCTATGCGGCATTCAATGATCACAGGTTCTCCCCGGTGACCAGGGAGGAAGTTCCCGACCTGGAAATCGACATCAGCGTCCTGACCGATCCACAGCCCCTTGCCTATGAAAATCCGGACGACCTCAAACGGAAAATTCGTCCCGGGATCGACGGGGTTATTCTCCGGGACCCGTCGGGCCGCAGCGCCACTTTCCTCCCCCAGGTATGGAAACAGCTTCCCACGCCGGAACTGTTTCTCTGCCACCTCTGCCGCAAGGCCGGCCTGCCGGATGATGCCTGGTGCTGCCGCCGCCCGGAAATCCAGGTCTACCAGGTCCAGTATTTCAAAGAGAAAAAGCTCTTCCCATGAAGGAAATCATTCTCCCGCCGCGGCTGGCGCACCACCTGGTTGACATATACCGGGAAATGGAGTCCCGGTATGCCGCGACCGCCCGGGCAATCGGCCTGACCTGCACCGGCTGCCCGGACAATTGCTGCGACAGCTATTTTCTGCATTATACCTATGTCGAATGGGCCTATCTGTGGGCCGGGCTGCGGACTCTCGGCCAGGCGCGGCTGGACGCGGTTGTCAACCGGGCGAAACACTATATCGAACAGCGCGGAGCCGTTCCGCCCGGCACTGAACCTCCCCCGCTCATGTGCCCCCTCAACGAGGAGGGCCGCTGCATCCTGTACGGCCACCGGCTGATGATCTGCCGGCTGCACGGCGTCCCGGCCATCATGACCCGCCCGGACGGCCGGACGCTTCGCTTTCCCGGCTGCTTCCGCTGCCAGCAGATCATGGAGGGGCGAAATGAACCGGGCGGGGACCAGCCGTTCATGCAGCGGACCGATCTCCTGGCCCGGATGGCCGAACTGGAGTCTGAACTGCTGAACGGCAGGCGGCATGTATATCCCCGGGTCAGGCGCACCATCGCCGAGATGATCGCCGGCGGCCCCCCTCTGGTTGACAAACCTTTTTGCCAACGATAATTTCCCCCATGGCAGAATCCATCCGACACATCGTTGCTTCCGTCCTCGCCGGCAGCCGGGTCGACCGGGCAGCCGCGCTCCGCCTCGCCGAGGAAGCCGACCCCCACAAGGTGTGGGAAGGGGCCGACCGCATCCGCCGCCATTTCAACGGCGCCCGTTTTTCGCTGTGCTCCATCATCAATGCCAGAAGCGGCGGCTGCTCGGAGGACTGCCGCTTCTGCGCCCAGTCGGCCCGCCACCGGAGCAGTATTGAAGAATATGCGCTGGTCGACCCTGACCGCGCTCTCGCCGTGGCCGCCGAAATGGACCGCAACGGTGTTCACCGGCTGTCGCTGGTCACCAGCGGCCGAAGCGCAAATTCCGCCCTGCTCGACAGACTGGCGGAAATCTACCGGGAAATTGCCCGAACCACGCTGCTCAAGCTGTGCGGCTCCATGGGTCTGCTCACCGGAGACAAGGCCCTGCGCCTCAAGGAAATGGGCGTTGTCCGTTACCATTGCAACCTGGAAGCCAGCAGCCGGTATTTTCCCCGGGTCTGCACCACCCACACCTGGGAGGAAAAGGTGGAAACTCTGCGACTGGCCCGCGAGGCCGGTCTGTCCCTCTGCTCCGGCGGCATCATCGGCATGGGGGAGACCATGGCCGATCGGGTTGATCTTGCCCTGGAACTCCGGGAGCTTGGGGTTCGCTCCATTCCCATCAACATCCTCACTCCGATTCCCGGCACCCCGCTGGCCGGACACAAGCCGCTGCCGGTTGAGGAAGTCCTGACCACCATTGCCCTGTTCCGCTTCATCAACCCCGAAGGGATCATCCGCCTGGCCGGCGGACGGCAGCAACTGGGCGCCGAACAATACCGCTGTTTCGCCGCCGGCGCCAACGGCGCCATGGTCGGCAACTTTCTCACCACGTCCGGCAGTTCCATCGAGGAAGATCTCCGCACCTTCACCGCCATGGGTTTTTCCTTTGCTTGACTTTGACCGCCGCCATATCTGGCACCCCTATACTTCGATGATCGACCCGCTCCCTGTCTATCCGGTCGAATCGGCGTCCGGGGTGCGCATCCGCCTCTCCGGCGGAGCGGAACTGGTCGACGGCATGTCCTCCTGGTGGGCGGCCATCCACGGCTACAACCATCCCGTCCTCAACCGCGCGGTCGCGGAACAGACCGTCAGAATGGCCCATGTCATGTTCGGCGGCCTGACCCATCGCCCTGCCGTTGAACTTGCGGAATCCCTGGTCGCCCTGACCCCTGAACCGCTGACCCGAATTTTTTTCAGTGATTCGGGCTCGGTGGCCGTGGAAGTGGCTCTGAAAATGGCCCTGCAGTACTGGCATGCCCGGGGCCGGATGGAAAAATGCCGCCTGCTGACCATCCGCGGCGGCTACCACGGCGACACGTTCCATGCCATGTCGGTTTGCGATCCGGTCACCGGCATGCACCATATTTTCCGGCACGCCCTGCCCGGGCAGTTTTTTGCTCCGAGGCCGCAATGCCGCTTCCACGATCAATGGGATGAGGCCGATATCGCCGGGATGGCCCTGCTCATGGAACAGCATCACGGCCGGTTGGCAGCAGTCATCGTCGAGCCTGTCGTTCAGGGCGCCGGCGGCATGCGCTTCTATCATCCCCAATACCTCCGGCGGTTGCGCCAGCTCTGCGACCAGTATGACCTGCCGCTGATTTTTGACGAAATCGCCACCGGATTCGGCCGCAGCGGCAAGCTGTTCGCCGCAGACCATGCCGGCGTCTCCCCGGACATCATGTGCGTCGGCAAGGCATTGACCGGCGGGTATGTATCCCTGGCCGCCACGCTGACTACCGACAGGATAGCTGAAACCATCTCCGCCGCCCTCCCCGGGGTTTTCCTGCACGGTCCGACCTTCATGGCCAACCCCCTGGCCTGCTCAGTTGCCCGCGCCAGCCTGCAATTGCTCCTTGACTCCCCCTGGGAGGAAAAAACCGCTGCCATGGCGCAACAGCTCCGGAGCGAACTGGCTCCGGCCGCCGACCTGCCCGGGGTCGCGGAGGTCAGGGTCCTGGGGGCCATAGGCGTCGTTGAAATGGACGCCGTCATCGACGTGGCAAAACTGCAGCGTTTCTTTGTCGAGCAGGGAGTCTGGATCAGGCCCTTCGCCAACCTGATCTACGTCATGCCTCCCTATATCATTGGGCCCGATGATCTGAGCAAATTGACCGCGGCCATGGTGGCCGGAGCGCAATTCATCGCCCGCTGAACAGACCACGCGGCGCCGCTGCCGCTTGCCCGTCGCCAACCGGCGACAGCCGAAACAACCGGAATTCAACATGATAGTGCATCGCACTCCATTTCTGTCCCCGCCGGGCGACAGGCAAGGGTGCCGACCGTCCCGTTTCCTGTGAAAAGCTGCTGATCTCATTCAATTATTTCTTTCTGGCACAAAAACTGCTTTGCAGATTGACCGAGGGGATGGCGCAATGCAGGCTTACAGCCGGAGGAGGTTACCGTGCCCGGAAAAATCGGAATGCTCTGCACAGCATTGCTGTCCGTTTGTTGTACGATTGCGCATCCGGCCTGCACCCCGATTCCCGCTTTTGTCGAAATGGATGCCGACAGGGACGGGACCCTTTCGCCGGTCGAGGCATCGGCGGCGGGCAGGTCGGCCCGGCTTTTTGCCAGGCTCGACCTCGACGGGGACCGGAAACTGAACCCCGACGAGTACAACCTTCTGACCCCTGGTCGGAGTTAACATAAATCCTGTTTCAGCAGGGCAGGGCCTTCACCCGCAGCAGGGCTCTCTCCTCCCCGGCTGAAGGCCGGCGAAAGGGGAGGCTGAACGTCTCCGCCGGAACCATTCAGCCTCCCTTTTGCTCCCTTGCCGCAACCACCATGGCTGAACAAGCAGAATTTTTTCTCTCATTATTCATCTCCACCCCTGTCTGCCCGCGTGCCCTTCTTCCCGCCGAACGCCCGGGACCTGCCCGGACGAGACGCCTTCACCCCGGAGAAGGGTGCCGCGGGCGCAATCCTTTCGGAGAACGGTCTTCCATTTCGTCCCGTAATTCCGCCTGACATCGAGAAAATACAGCATGTTTCGGCGGCGGCCGTGAATACTTCATTATGCAGATACGCAAAGAAGCCATGACAAAAGCCTTTTCTTCGTTGATTGCCCTGCTCCTGGCCGTGCTCCTGGCGCTTCCCTGTCCGGGCCGGGCGGAAAAAACGGAGAATCCGGAAACCGCCGCCACGATGACGTCGGACACCCTTGAAGAAAGAATAGAGGAGCTGCAGGGCCGGATCACCGCCTACACGGAGAGCGACGATGAGAAAACGGCGGAGGAAATCGGCATCTCGGCTGAAGAACTCAAAAAGCGAACGGAAATCCTTCAGGAACAGTTCATCTACCTCAACCGGCAGGTGACGGCCCGGAAAAAGAAGGAAAACCTGGACAATGAAAAAAAACTGCTGGAAGAGCATATCGCTTCCGGGGAGGCCCTCCGCCTTGAGACCGCACCCCCCTATCCCATCAACCTGTACGATACGTTTTTTGACCGCCTTGCGGAAAGTCTTCGCAAAAAAGAATCGACCGAACTGTCCCTGGCCATCGCCCGAAAGGCCCTGGCGAAATCACATGACAACGCCAGGGAGGCGGGCCGCAGGGTTCGGCAGCTCAGGGAAGAGCATGCGGGCGGCTCAGCCGCTGATCAACTGCCCCTTAACTGGGAGGCAACACTCCAGGTCATGCGGGAAGAGCTTGCCGGAGATATTGTCGCGTATCAGGAACTGGCGGTGGAGAACGCCCGACAGGAACTGGCGCTGGCGGATATGCGGCTCGATATCGACCGGCAGATTGTTGACCGCATCCGGGAACATCTCATCTTCACCCGGAATGAATATGAGAAGATCATTGCCGACATCGAGCTCAAGGAAAAGGAGTTGCAGGAAGCGAGCGACAGCCTGCTGAAGAAACTGCAGAAACATGAACTGCAGCTGCACAGTGCCCAACGGCAGGCGGAAAAAGCGGCCGGCGACAATGAAACTGCCGTGGCAACGGCGATCATCGCCGCTGCGGACGCCTGGCGCCAGGCCTATCAGAACAGACTGGAGAACAATGAAGCGACGCAGCAGTTACTGACCCTGCAGAAACGGCTGTGGGGGTACCGGTACGCCGTGCTCGGCGGTCATTATGAAGAGGAAGATCTGGCCGCCTGGCGGCAGGAAGCCATGGCCGAGGGCGACAGACTGCAGACGCATCTCTCCCTGCCCCAGGAACTGCTGCGCGACCTGCTTCTACAGCAGGATGGACTGGAAGAAAAAATTAGCGGGGGAGATCTCCCTTCCGGGCAGAAACACGCCTGCCGGAACCATCTGGAGGCCCTCGCAGTTCATGTGGAGAGCCTGCGCGAGTACATCATCGCCCTGGGAGTCACCAATCAGTTGATCGGCCGTTTTCTGCACGAAGCCGACATGAGCCGGGAACAGGTGACTTTTGCAGAGATAGCCCGGCAAATTTCCCGCGCCGCGGCAGGGCTATGGTCCTTTGAAATCGTTGCCGTTGACGGATACAGCGTCACGCTGGGCAAAATTATCTCCGCCCTGGCCATATTTTTTGCCGGAATCGTCCTCAGCCGCAGATTGACCCGGAAAATTCAGACAAATCTGCATCACCACGGCAACATGAGCGAAAGCACCGCCGCCATTGCTGGAAAACTCATCCATTACCTCCTGCTCCTGATCATCATCCTCTTTGCCTTGCGGATCGTCAATATTCCGTTGACCGTCTTTGCCTATCTCGGCGGTGCCGTGGCAATCGGTGTCGGCTTCGGCGCCCAGAAACTGCTCAGCAATTTTATCAGTGGTTTTATCCTGATGGCCGAACAGCCCGTCAAGGTCGGCGACCTGGTCCAAATGAACGATCAACTGGGCCGGATTGAAAATATCGGGGTCAGGGCCACCATGGTCCGCACCTTTGCCAATATCAATATTCTGGTGCCCAACAGCTACTTCCTGGAAAACAACATCATCAACTGGACCCATAACGACAATCATGTCCGCTGCGAAATCAGGGTCGGGGTGGGCTACGACTCACCCGCGGACAAGGTCCGGGAGCTTCTTGTCCGGGCGGCCTGCGACCACGGTCTTGTCCATTCCGCCCCGCCACCTGTGGCAATGCTGTCGGATTTCGGTGAAAACGCCCTCATTTTTGACCTCTTCTTCTGGATGACAATCACAGCCGATGCGGGCCGGCAACAGATCGAAAGTGATGTCCGTTTTCATATCGACTCGGTGTTTCGTGAAGCGGGAATCACAATCGCATTTCCCCAACGGGATATTCATCTGGACAGCAGCAGACCGTTGCAGTTCGAATGTCTACAAAGAAACCGGCAGGCCGATCCGCCCCCATGAGGAACCGACCTCCCTCCTCCCGGCAGCAGCGCTCTCCTCCGGCCTGGCCGAATCATCCCCTTTGCTTCCCCGCACGCCGCACCTTGCCAGCCACCCAAAACATATTGAGACAAAATCAGACAAGCCCGTTATCAAACGTTTTACTTTTGTTTAATTTTGTTTTAAAGTAGGAATTATGCTGATCGGAGTCCCTTTTATTACCCTGGGTCAAATTCCCTCCAGCCCAAGCCAAGGTCATGGGCACAAATGGAAATGCCGGATAAACAGACAACCGATACCCGCGGCCCGGCCGGATACGACACCGCCTCGTTGATCGACGCCGTCCCGCACGGCGTGATGCTGCTGGACACCAGACAACGGGTTATTACCCTCAACCGCTTTCTGGAAGCGCTTATCGGTTATAACCGGGACGAGGTCACCGGAGTCAAAGGGGAATACGTCATCCGCGGCCGTCTGAAAGGGGACGGAGGGTCCCTGAACAAAATCCTTGCCGCCCGCGACCACATGGCCGTTGAAGGAGACATCATCAGCCAGAGCCGCAAACGAACCCCTGTGCGGTTCAATGTCTCCCCGCTGAAAAGCCTCTCCGGCAAGATCCAGGGCGCCATTCTCGTCCTTGAGGACATCTCCCTGCTCAAGGACCTGGGCGACAAAGTCCACGGGTTTTCCGGCAAGGACAGGATCATCGGCCACAGCCTCAAGATGCAGGAAATTTTCGAACTCATCCCCATCGCCGCCCGGACGGACACCACCGTGCTGGTTACCGGCGAGACCGGGACCGGCAAGGACCTTGTGGCCGAAGCCATACACCGGGCTTCAAAGAGATCGCTCCATCCCTTCATCAAGGTCAACTGCGGCGCCCTGCCCGAATCACTCCTGGAATCCGAGTTGTTCGGCCATGTCCGCGGCGCCTTCACCGGCGCCGACAAGGACAAGCCGGGCATGTTCCGGCTGGCCCACGGCGGCACCATTTTTCTCACCGAAATCGGCGACCTGCCGCTGGCGCTGCAGGTGAAACTGTTGACCGTGCTGGACGACAAGGAGTTTTTTCCGGTCGGCGGCTCGAAAAAAGAAAAAATAGATGTCCGGATCATTGCCGCCACCCACCGCAACCTGGACGAGCGGGTCCGGGCCGGACAGTTCCGGGAGGACCTGTACTACCGGCTCAATGTCCTGCGCATTCATATTCCGCCGCTGCGCGATCGCGCCGACGACATCCGGCTGCTGCTCGACCATTTCCTCGGGACCTTTAAAAAGAGCCTGAACAAGAACATCAAGGGATTCAGCGATGAAACCCTGCGGCTGCTCTCCTCCTACCCCTTCCCGGGCAATGTTCGCGAACTGCGGAATATTGTCGAATACACGGTCAACATCTGTCCCGGCGGCACCATTCTCCCCGAGCACCTGCCCGGCCTTGCGGCCGCGGAGCCCCGGGCGGCCGCCCATTTCCCGGCGGCCATGGCGCTGCACCCCGGCCAGCAGAGCACTTCCGGGCCCGCCCAGTCACCTGTTCCTGAGCCGGGCGGCTGGGGAGAGATGGAGCGGGCAATGATTCTGGAGGCCCTGGCAAACAGCGGGGGGAACCGCACCAGGGCGGCCGAGTCACTCGGCTGGTCCCGCAGTAAACTGTGGCGGAAAATAAAACAGCACCAGCTTGAATGATGGAGCCGGGGAAAAACGACCTCTTGTCCTGTTCACTGGGGTATGCGATAATATACTGGCATGAAAATTCTGATAACCATATATGGCGATGACATTGCCCCGCGATTCGACCAGACCCGGGAAGCCCTGATAGCGCAGGCCGACGGCGGCAGCCTCATCGCCGAGCCCAGAATTATTCTGCTGCCCGGCACCTCCGGGGAGGAGTTGTGCGGCCATATCATCAAGGAAAATATGTCCCATGTTGTCTGCGGCGGCATTGAAGATGTGCATTTTCAGTATCTTGCCTGGAAAAAAATCAAAGTCATCGACGGGGTGATCGGACCATACCAGGAAGCGCTCGACGCCCTGCTCGCTGATCGGCTGCAGCCGTGGAGTGTTTTACCGGGCGCGGTCCATTCATGATGCGGCCGGTCCGCCAAATCGTGACGGCCGGCGCTGCCATGGGAGACTGGCTTCAGGACGGCACGGACCGCGAGTGGTCTTTCCGGTGCGGCAGATTCGGGGATAAACAGGGACCCGCCCTCTCTCCCCGGGCGAGGAAGATGTAAACGAGGCTGACCATGTTTGAGAAACTGCGCTCCCTGATGAAAATCCTGGCGATCGATCGGGACCAGATCGAGAAACCGCTGACCACCTATCCCCGCTACAAGGGGTTTCGCCGAACCCTGCTCCTTGTCATGTCCGTCATCACCCTGACGCCGCTGATCGTCACCGCCACCCTCAGCTTCTACCAGTACAGGAATTTACTGAAGGACGAGGCCGAACACTATCTCAGGTGGAACGCCCAGAGCACCCAGAAAACGGTCACCTATTTCATCAACGACATTGTGACGGTCCTGCAGTATTACGCCGGTGAATACACCTGCGAGCAACTGGCCGACCCCTTGACGCTGGGAACCCTTTTCGTCCGCCTGAAGCGCAAACATCCGGGTCTGGTGGACCTGAGTCTGGTCGATCAGTCCGGCATTCAGACGACCTATGCCGGCCCGTACAATCTCATCGGCCGGGATTACAGCCGGAGCGACTGGTTTCCCAAGGCCGTCAGTCACGAAACATTCATCAGCACCGCCTTTCTCGGCTACCGTGATATCCCCCATTTTGTCGTCACGGTTTCCAAACGGACAGCGAATCAGGCGGTCTGCGGTCTGCTCAAGGCAAGTATCGACTCCGAAACCCTGGACAAATTCATCGCCACGACAAAAACAGAGGCCTCGGACGATATTTTTCTCATCGATTACGGCGGCAACCTGCAGACCTCTTCCCGGTTTTACGGCAATGCGGTTTCCGGCCTGTTCCCCCTTGCCCGGCTTCCCAACCGGGGAGACGTCACCCTTGAGTACGCCCGGTCAAAATCCGAGTCCGGGCAAGAATTCCGGGCCTACGCGTATATTGACAATACCCCCTGGATTCTCGTCCTGGTCAAGAAGGGCTATGCGTACGGAGAGGGCTGGAACCAGTTCAAAAACCAGATGCACGCCATTGTCATAATCAGCATCATCCTGGTCCTGGTGGTTGTCGTCCGGGTGGCCAATATCCTTGTCGACCGTGTCCGGCACAGCGACGCAGCCAGGGAAGCGATCATCGCCGAGGCCGAGCATAACAGCAAACTCGCCTCCATCGGCCGGCTCGCCGCCGGAGTCGCCCATGAAATCAACAACCCCCTGGCCATCATCGATCAGAAGGCCGGGTTGATGAAAGATCTGATGGATATATCCGACGATTTTCAATACAAGGCCAAGTTTGCCGAACTGATCGGCGGGGTGCAGAATGCCGTTTCGCGCTGCAAAGTGATTACCCACCGGCTGCTTGGCTTTGCCCGGCGGATGGATGTCACGCCTGAACCGGTGATGGTCAATGAACTGATCCGGGAGGTCCTCGCCTTTCTCGAAAAGGAGATTCTCTACCGCAATATCCGCCTGGAGCTTGAACTGCGCGACAATCTGCCGACGATCCGCAGCGACCGGGGTCAGCTGCAGCAGATTTTTCTTAACATCATCAACAATGCCATCGATGCCGTGGAGGATGAAGGGTATGTACGAATAGCCACCACCCGGCAGGACGCCTTTCTGCGGGTCGACATCACGGATAACGGGCCCGGCATCCCTCAGGAGACGATGAAACATATCTTCGAGCCGTTTTTCACCACCAAGACCAAGGGAGAACACAAGGGGACCGGGCTCGGCCTGTCCATCACCTACGGCCTGGTAACCAAACTGGGGGGGACGATCAAGGTGGACAGTGTTGTCGGAGAAGGGACGACGTTTACCGTGCTTCTGCCCTTGGACTGAGAGAAGGAGATCCAGCTCATGCAAAACCCGCGGGTGCTGATTGTGGACGATGAAAAGGAATTCGCCTCCACCCTGGCTGAAAGATTGAACATGCGGAACATGGAAGCAGTGGCCGTCTACTGCGCGGAAGACGCCCTTGCCCTCATCCACACCGCGGATCATGTGCCGGACGTCGTACTGCTTGACCTGAAAATGCCCAATATTGACGGGTTGCAGGCTCTTGAAGCAATAAAGCAGTACGATTCCTCCATCGAGGTCATCATGCTGACCGGCCACGGGGACAGAAAAATAATAGAAGGCATCAGCAGCCTGATACTCGACTACATCATCAAGCCTGTTGATCTGCCTGAGCTGATCAAAAAGATCGGCGCAGCAACGCAAAAACGGCGTGCGGCACTGCCCGGCGCTGAGGGAGGGACCGCATGAGCATGACGAAGCCGAACCTGCATGACGCGCGCCTGGCCTTCGTGGGCCTGATAATCGCCGGAGTTTCCCACGAATTCAAAAATCACCTCAGCGTCACCAAGGAGCTCAGCGGCCTGCTCGATGACCTGCTGGCCATGGAGAAGGACGCCCTTCCCGGACGGGAGCGGTTGGCGAAAATCACGGCGGGCATTGGCGAACGTGTTGCCGCCGCCGCGGAAATGGCAAGCCATCTCGGCCGATTTGCCCACCGCATGGACTTTCCCCTCTCCTCATTCAGCGTCAACGAGGTGGTCGGCGAGATCCTTTTTCTGGCCCGCAGGTTTGCCCGGCTGAAAAATGTCGCCCTGGAATTCGATCCGGCCCCGGGGCTCCCCCCCTTGCACAGCAACCCCTCACTGCTCCAGTTTGTCGTTTTTTCAGCTGTCATGCCGATGTTTGATCATCTTGAAAAACAGGGCGCCGTCCGAGTCGCCACCGCGGCGGCGGGGGACCGGGTCCGGATCGCCTTCCATTGCGAAAAAATCAAAGCCGGGGCCCCGGCGGACCTGTCCCCGCCCATTCCCCCCGAAGCGCTTCAGGCCCTGCATGCCGAACGTCCTCCGGTGGAGCCGGACAAGGACGGCATCCGGGCCGTTTTACTCTTATCTCCCATCCCCCCGGAGTCCGGCGGCTGACACCATGAATAACATGACGAAGGCCAGGGGGAACTGAGGACCTCGACAATCCCCTGCACCATGGTGTTGGAGATCGCGGTACCCTTTGCCGGCGGCCGGACATCCCTTCCGGGGACGGATTGATCTTCTTCGGCCTGGTGAATCGGGCCGGTGCCGGATGTACACCCCAATACGTCGCTTTATGTTTCATTATGTTTTGCATCGCTGCCTTTTCGCCATTTCGCACTTTTTTCGCTTTAATCGATTGGTATTAAAAGAAAAAAACTCGTCCTCCGCCACCCGTTCCCGTTTCGTTTCGTTTTACTTTGTCGCACGGCCTTGGCCGCATTTCTCGTGCCGACAACGGTGCATACATACAACTTATTAATATGATTAATATTATTGTAATGGCACAATGCTTGCAATAACTATGGCAAAAAGAGGCATGATCCCCCAAACAAAGGAGGCCATATCATGAAAACGCTGCTCGAAAAATTCCAAAAATTGGCTATGGCAGTAACGTACGCTGAAGCAGGCGAATGGGATACGGCCAGGGAAATGCTGCCCGAATCGAAACCGCGCACTTCCCTCAACTGGGTGGAAAGTCATTTTGCCGCCGTTGCCTTCGCCGAAGCAGGACTCCGGGAGGAAGCCGTGAACCTCACCAGCGGCAGGGGAGTGTGCAGCACGCTCGGTCGTGACATGTGTGAGAGCCTCGGCTTGCGGGGCGTCCATCTTTCATTCGGCTATGTAACCGTCAACTGACGGGAAACCGGCAATAATTGACAAGGGCCGCCCCTCCCCGTGCTCATAAATACCGGCTTTCACTCTCCACAGATGGCGGCGGGAAATGAGAAGGGGATGGGGCCAGCGGCCGAGACGGAACTGGCCATGATTCGAATAACTGGTATGAGCGATGCCTCAGTCGATTCTGATAGTAATGCACGATGCGTCATTCGGCCAGACCTTGCAGCAGAAATTAAGTCAATTCCGGGTAAAAGTTTTCAGGGCGGAAACCGCGGCTCAGGCCCTCGAACTTCTGGGCAGGCAAAAAATGAACGTTGTTCTCCTTGATGTCAGGGGGAACGCCTTGCCCGCGGTGCCCTTTCTGAAGGAATTGAAGGCCACCGCCACCGAAGTCGAGACCATTGTCATCAGCAGCATCGATGACGTCGCCATATCGATCGAATGCATGCAGGAGGGGGCCTCGGATGAAATTACCGTTCCATTCGACATCGAATCCCTGAAAGGTAAAATTAAAGAGGCGGTCAAGCGAAGCAGGCTCCGGCAGAAGAAGAAACGAAAGTTTGCCTTTTTCGATAATTTCGAAAACGACATGGTCGCGGCAACGTTTGCCCAGATGGGTGAATTTGACTCCGCCCGGACCATTCTTGACAAAAAAAAAGACGGGAGCAAAACCGACGACGACCAGAAGAAAAGCGGCAAGAAGCACGAAAAGTAACGAAACCGGCTTTGACTTGAGGTTAATGCCACAACAGCGAGGTGTCCCATGGCTGAAATGAAAGTTCTGCTCGTTGATGACGAGGAAACATTTGTCCAAACCCTTTCAGAACGGCTCAAGATGCGCGATCTGAAAAGCGACACTGTCTTTGACGGCACCCAGGCCATTGATTTCGTCAATGAAAATGAGCCGGATGTCATGGTGCTCGATCTGAAGATGCCCGGCATCGACGGAATGGAAGTTTTGCGCCGGGTCAAGAAAATGTACCCCAAAATCCAGGTTATCATCCTGACGGGGCACGGAACGGACAGGGATGAAGAAGAGTCACGCCGCCTGGGTGTTTTTGACTACCTGAAAAAACCCGTCGACATAGAAGAGCTGGTCGGCCGGATCAAGGCGGCGTATCACGAAAAGCTCCAGAACACCATGGCTGCCGCCGCCTTTGCGGAAGAAGGCGAATATGAAACGGCGCGCAGCATCATGGAGAAAAAGGAAAAAAAGAAAAAATAGACCATTTCATTGCTGACAGCGGACCAGCCCGGGGCTGAATGACAACAGCCATGGGGACTGTGCCGCTGATCCGTTGGCGATGCCTTCCAGGACCGGGCCGACAATACCATACTTCTGAACGGAGAAAACAAACATGGCTGAAGAGATCAAGGCAAATGTTTTGCTGGTGGATGATGAGGAACAATTCCTGGATGCCCTGTCCAGCCGCCTGGAAACCCGGGGTTATCGTGTTGACACGGTAACCAGCGGTGAAGAGGCGGTTGACTTGATCGAGGGAAAATCCTTCGACGCGATTGTCCTGGACCTTGCCATGCCGGGACTTGACGGAATCGAGACCCTGAAGCGGATCAAGGAGAAAAACCCTGATCTCGAAATAATCATGCTGACCGGTCACGCCACGGTAAAAAGCGGCATCGAGGCGATGAAAATGGGGGCCGAGGATTTCCTTGAAAAACCGGTCGATCTGAAGGAGCTGCTCGATAAAATCGGTGAGGCAAAACATAAACGAATGCTCGTTGTGGAGAAGAAGCGCCAGGAAGAGGTAAATAAAATCATCAAAAGCAAAAGCTGGTAATCCTCTAACCATTATCCTGGGCCGCATCCGGGCGCCGGACGACAGGCCGGAGAGGCCGGGATCGAAATATTCGGAACGCCGCTGAACAACAGGGACATCCGAAAGAGGTGCAGTATGTCCTGCGAACGGGTTTTTTTCCGCGGCGAGGCGGGCTTTCCCGCCTGACCTTGCCGGCGTAAACATAATTACCAAGAGAGGAGGACTCAAGTGCATACCGATAACCCTGTGGTCAAGGACCACATAATCACCCTCGACAGGTTCCCGCATCTCACCGAAGACCAGTCCCTCAGCGACGCCGTTGAAGTCATCAAATCCTACACTGACGGTTCCAGGGAGCTGCTCAGGTACCGGGAGATCCTCATTCTGGACGCCGGCAACCGGCTGGTGGGCCGGGTCACCATGCAGGACATCATTCTGGGGATCGATCCCCGTTTTACCGGGCTTGCCAAAGTCAATAAATTTGAAGGCAAAAAACCGGATGCCACCAGTCTGGTTATCCTCTGGGAAGATTCCTTCTTTGAGGAGTGCTCGAAGAGAAGAACGAAAAAAATCATCGATTTCATGTCGCCCATCAAGCTGACCATCAGGAGCAGCGAATCCCTCCTCAAGACCCTGGCCATCATGTTGAGCATCAACGAAACCGTCCTTCCCGTTGTCGATGACTCACGGGTTCTTGGCGTGATCCGCATGGAGGAGATATTCAAGGCCATAACCAGCCGGTGCAAGCTGTAAGATAAGCAACAATTATATGAGTTAAATACCTAGGCGGGGAGAAAGTCATGACCAACGATCAGACGGAGGTACGGGTTGCCAAGGAGAAGCAACCCATCGACTGGAAGCGGCTCGTATTCATGTTTACAGGAATCATCCTGTTTGCTGTTGTCTATTATTCGCCCCCATGGCCGGATGCGGTGGATCCCCTGGGAGAGAGTTTTGTCCTGTCCAAGGAGGCCAAGGGGGCCCTGGCCGTGTTTCTGCTGGCCGGCACCTGGTGGGTGTTCGAGGTCCTGCCCATCGGCGTGACCAGCCTGACCATCGGCATGCTGCAGGCGATGTTCCTGATCCGGCCGGCCAAGGCGGCCTTCAAGGATTTCATGGACCCGTCGGTGCTGTTCATCTTCGGCTCCATCGTCATCGGCATGGTCTTCACCAAGACCGGGCTGACCAAGCGCATCGCCTACAAGATGCT
>Ga0209164_1002734_pt1 | contig 17918 bp, 17 predicted proteins | sample MTBNYHSulfiMetaG_FD_187458 | JGI IMG/M metagenome (GOLD analysis project Ga0209164, IMG submission 187458) | Enrichment culture microbial communities from rom New York Harbor, USA that are MTBE-degrading - MTBE-NYH (New York Harbor Sulfidogenic)... | ecosystem: Environmental > Aquatic > Marine >...
GTTCTGTTGACTACTATTGTCTATACGAAGCATCGGGGGCCACCTCCTTTGCCCCTATTTTACCAGCTTCATCTTACGCACGGCTACACTCGACTTTTTCAGGGGGAACTATAACGTTAGATAAGCCAATCCGATAGCTTATTTTTGATACTGCCGAAGACATCTTTAAAGACAACCAGCCACGGAGACATCGTGAGGTAAGTTTAATATGAGTGTAAAATCAGCAAAATAATGACCCGGGCGTAATGAAAGCCAGTATATGTGATACAATGAGCAAGATAAGTACGGCAAGGAGGTGTCGCTTTGTTAGTCTCGGAGTCCCTAGGTTTGGTAGGTGGAGCACTGACAACCTTCAGCATGGTTCCACAGATCATCCGTGTCTTCAAACTCAGGAGTGCCCGTGAGATAAGTCTCCTTTTTAACACCATGATTCTCGCCGGTGTAATCTGCTGGCTGGCTTACGGGATTTATCTGAGGCTCATGCCAGTTATTCTCTGGAATGCTATAGCTTCAGTTCTTGTCGCCCTGCTCCTTTATGCCAAAATAAAGTATGGAAGAGCCAAATAATAACCCCTGGTACAGGATGTAAGTTAGAGGGTAAAAATAAAAGAGCCTGCCCGTTTCCCGGGCAGGCTCCAGTCTAATCGAGCAATAGCCGACTCACACCTGTAAATGATCTACCTGCAGTAGCGGAATATACTCCTTTGGTCTGACCGCCTTTAGTGTTATGGCTCCCTCAACAGGGCACTTAATGACGCAGGAGCCGCAGCCATAGCATTTCTCCGGGTCGACGTGGGCCTTGAGCTTCTTGGAGCCGGGAACCTTGACCATCTCCATGGCACCAAAAATACAACGGTCGACACAGGTCTGACAGCCATTGCACAGGTCCTGGTCCACTGACGACTGATAGCGACTTTTTTCCACGTTAAAGAAGCCGGTCTGAACTCCAACACGGAGTCCACTGCAACCCTGGCCATCACAGTTACAGATGAAACCGAGTTTATCCCCGCCAAAAACACTGGGGATGAGGCCGGCTTCCTCGCCCAAACGCAGAATCTCCATCCCTTCTTCCAGAGTAAGCCTCTTACCTATTCCCTGTTCTTCAGCATACCTTGCCGACCCCTCGGTGAGCTGGAGGCAGACCAGAAGTGGCTTGTCATTCAGTCCATGCTCGACCTGATACATACGGCAGGGACAGTTGACCACGGCAATGGCCGAGGCATTTTTCAGGATAGCCTCAGTATCCTCGTAGGGAAGCATGTCAACATCATCCTTCACCGCCCTCTTTAAGGGAATGACCCGGAAGCGAGCGGAGGTAGCACCTTCCGGCCATCCTCCCTGTTTTCTTATCGTCTCCACCGTCTTCTGTGAATTTTTCTCCCATAATTCCAGGACCTCTTCTCGAACCGGCCAGTCACGATGGTTAAAGACAGCCGCATGGGTGGCATCACCAAGCTGGCCAAGCGTGCGGGCAAAGAAATAGCGTAGCTGCCCTTCTTTGATGAAACGAAAGACCAGCCCTTTCATGACAAACTCGTCCAGTTTCCTCTTGGCAGCTTCTTCGTCCATCTTGTACTTTGCCGCAAACTCCTTGGGCGTGGCTGGTAATGAAAGCATCATCCCAGCCTCTTCCGGCGTGGCCAGCTTACTGATAATTTCGGGTATATAGCTATCCGGGGGAGCCTTCACCTTCTCAGCCAGTTGAGTGTAGACTTCAGCTAAAGCCATGTTCTTTTCCTCCTGCTATTTGTTTCAATTAGCACCAATCTCTAAAGTGTGCCTGTGGTCAGGGGAATATACTCTGGAGGCCTGACCAATTTCAAGGTCACAGCATCAGTGGGACATTTGATGACACAGGCACCGCAGCCCATGCATATTTCCGGGTCAACAGATGCCTTCAACTTCCTGGAATCGGCTACCTTGACCATCTCGATAGCCCCAAAGGGGCAGCGGTCGACACAGACCTGACAACCGTTACAAAGGTCAACATCAACCACGGACTGAAAGCGACTGGGCAGCGGGCCACGGTAGCCATATTTCATCACGGGACGAAAGGTGATACAGCAGTCCGTGCAGCAATTACAGAGGCTGCGCACCCGTGGTGCTCCGCCCGGCATGGCGACAAGACCAGCTTCGGCACACTGGTCCAGAATATCATAGGCCTCGTCGACACTGATTTGCCTGCCGATGTTTCTATCGACGATATATTTCACCGCATTGGGGGTAAGTGAGAAGCAAACAAAGGTCGGCTTATCACAATTCCCCTCCTGCACATCCAGCCAGCGGCAGGGGCAATCAACCACGCCGATGGTCGGTGACTCCTCCATGATTACCCCCACATCCTCGTAGGGAAGCAGCTGAGAAGTATCTTTGATAGCACCCCTCATCGGAGCCACATGCCCCAGCTGTGCCTCGGTGTAGTTATCCCGTAATCGTACTATTTCCAGCCACTCCGTTTCCCGGAAATTGCGCCACAGCCTGACAATCTCATCCTGCGCCGGCTCGTAGTTCTTATTAAGCGCGGCATGGATGGTAGCATCATGCACCTGGATGATATTGTTGACACAGAAGTGCCTCTCTACCCCGTCCTTCACCAGGGGCATCACTACCCCTTTCCGTACAAACTCGTCCAGCTTCTTGCTCACCGCGGCTTCATCCAGACCAAACGTCTCCGCCAGCTCGACTGTGGAAGCCGGTAAAGCCAATATCATGCCGGCTTCTTCAGGCGAGACCAGCTTCTGGAATACCTGGCGGATGAACCTTGACTGTGGGAAATTGACCCTCTCCGCTAACTTGCGATAAACATCAGTTTCACCCATTTATTCACCTCACGGCTGATATCAATAGCAGACACCTCGATAGATAAGCCTGTTTCATCTAGCGTTTGATAGCCAGGTCTGAACACCGGTGTCCGTTTTCAAAGTATCACGAAACGGATAAGGTCGTCAAGAAAAGTAAGAGCCCTCAGGTGAGGGCTCATTAAAGAAATAGTAATTTATGGCTACTTTATGCGTTAGAATCCTGAGCCTTTTTCCGCCGGCGACGGCGGAGCTGCCAGTAGACGATAGCGCCAATAACTATCCAGACAGGGCTGAAAATGCCCAGCCAGATGAAGATATTCGCCAGCACACGACCAAGGGTAACCAGGCCATTCCAGGCTCCACTGGCCGTAATACCAGCGCTCCAGCCAGGGAGAACAGTAACGTAATATTCTCTGGTTTGAGTATCGGTGTTACCCCTATCATCAGTCACCTTCAGGGAGACGGTGTAACCGCCAGCAGTTTTGTAGGTATGGGTTGGAGTCACATCGGTGCTGGTATTCCCGTCACCAAAGTCCCACTCATAGCTATAGGGGGCAAAACCGCCGGCAATCTGGCGAACAGTAAACTGTACCTTCTGGCCCTCCCTTACCGTCCTCTTGTCAGCAGTAAAGCTGATATCAAGACTGGCTTGCGTTAGATATATCTCAATAAGTGAGGTAGCTGAGGTCCGCTCCAGATACTGCATGCGACCCTTTGTCTGTTCGATTTCGCCTCTTGTTCTGGAGAGCTCACGTTGAACATTGAGGATATCCTCAACTTTTTCGGCCTTCTCCATCAGCCTGAGCAGTTGCTCTTCGGTTGCCTCCAGGTTATGTAACTTGGCACTCAGGTCAACATACTCCTCAGTGACATCTTTGCTCGATGTGCTTTCAGAGGTTACCTCGACGGCCAGCCCACGTAATGCCCTGATAACATTCTCAAAATGCTCGGCGGGCACACGAATGGCAATAGTCCCGGCCAGCCTGTCATCCTCTCCCCACCTCCTTGAAGAAACCACATAGCCTTCAAAGTCCTCAGCCAGCGCTGTAATCTGGTCTAAAGCCACCGGAACATCATTTACCACCAGTTGCATATTCCCGGTACGCACAATCATGCGCTCGGTAGCCCAGGCCTCGCCGACTTCCTCCCCGTTAGCATAGCCCGAATCCCCGCTGCCAGACTTTTCCTTTGGCGGCGCAGGGGCTGGTACTGGAGCTGATGAGGGTCTTTCCACCACGATTACCTCCGGCGGTGGAGCTGGAACCGTACGTTCCTCCTCTGGAACCGTAAGTCCCTCCTCCTCCGACCTGGGTGCGGCAGCACAGGAAACGGGTACCAGCAGCATCACCACCAGTAATAACCCGGCTAAGACAAACACCAACCTTTTCATAATAATATCCCCCTGCTTATGGCCTGACTCCACTATATTATAACGACGCTAAAATAAAAAGGATAGCAATTGGTACTTTTGGTATATCAATAACGGCTAATTACCTTATAGATACAAATCCCGCTCTTACTTGCATCAGCAGCCATTGTTGCCTATAATTAGGACAAACAATAAAGTTCCTGATTTCGGGAGAGGCGACGTAGCCAAGTGGTTAAGGCGGGGGTCTGCAAAACCCCTATTCACCGGTTCGAATCCGGTCGTCGCCTCCAATTAATTTACCCCCGGATAGCAAAACTGGCCATACAGGGTTAGAAGACAATGGAAGGCACAACTGATATTGGCCTTATTTTCGGCAGCCGCGTAAGGTTACACTACACATGGTTGCTCGTCTTAGCCCTGATAGCAGCCGTGATGGTAACTCAGTTCCCGGAGGCTTATCCCCTGTGGCAAAGAGCCGTTTTTGGCGGAATCACTGGAATCCTGTTCTTTATGGCCATAGTTATTCGTCAATTCTCCCTCGGTCTGGTATCCCTCAGCCGAGGCTCGCCGATGAAGGTAATCACGCTGTTTCCCTTCGGTGGAATTTCTGACACCATCGAAGCAACCACTTCCCCGGCGGTAGAGCGACTACTGGTTGTCGTCGGGCTCCTCAGCAACCTGATAATATCCATGCTCTTCTACGGAATACACCTTATCCTGGTCAAGGCTGGCGACGTCATTGCCACTGGCTTCGTTCAGTGGCTGGCTTTCATTTATTTCATGCTGACGATACTCCACTTTGTCCCCTGTTTCCCTCTGGATGGGGGCAGGCTGCTGCGGGCATTCCTCTGGCAGACAACCGATAATTACGAGCGGGCCACACGTATCTCCAGTCGGGTAAGCTGGAGTATGGGCTGGCTCTTTATTATTGGCGGCATCATCTTACTGGTTCTTACCACTCAATGGTTCACCGGGCTATTACTGGCCCTTATCGGCTGGGTTCTACTGAGCGCGGCGACGCAGAGTCGCCACCAGGCCCAACTTGGTGAAACTCTCAAGGGTATTAAGGCACGCGACCTGATGGAACGTGAATGCCCTCCTGTTAACCCACAGCTTAATCTCAGTCAACTGGTGCATGATTGTATACTGGTTACGGCGCAGCGCTACTTCATGGTATTTGATGATACAAAAATACAGGGAATCATTACCCTGAACGATATTAAACGAGTTCCCAAGAGGCGCTGGCCTTCTACCAGTGTAGGTGAGATTATGACGCCACCTGATGAACTCAGGATGGCGAATGCCGAACAACCAGCCGCCAGTGTGCTCGAGCAAATGGACGAATGGAGAACCGACTACATGCCAGTGCTGGAAAACGGTGAACTAATTGGTGTCATTGCCCGTGAAAGCCTGATGCGTGTGGGCAGAGCCCGGGCTGAACTGGGCTTATGAGTCCCCCAAACCCGGCGGCAACACTAATCAATGAAATAATTAATAATTTAATCTTCTAAAGAAGCCCCGGGTAACATCTTTGCCGGAATCTCGTCAAGGACATTCCTCTGTTGCATTTCCTTGTAGTAAACTCTCCACTGAACCTTAAACCAGCGAAAGGGCCTTGACGCTTCCGACCATATCTGCACTCTCAAATCACGGGAGTCAGCAGTTGCCCAGGAAACCTGTCTGATGCCGGTGAGGGGTGTACCGGTATTAATCTCAACTTCATAATGGTCGCGCTCAAGTCCCGCAGGTAATAGTCCCTTCGCATAAATAACCCAGTTCACCTGAAGGCTATTCCTGGGTGCCGCCCTGGTACGTACATAGAGCTGGCCATCCTCAGGGTCTCCCGGATTCAACCAGCGTGTTTCCTGAATACTAGTCAGAAATGGGACATAGCTTACCCGGCTAATCCGGTAACTGCTCCTGCTTAGACCTGTGAAGTATTCTCCAACTGTATCCTCCCACTCCTGCCATCTGGTGTATGACTCATTCTTATGGTACAGACTCCCGCTTCTAACCGGAACTTCACCGACAACATCCAGCCAGTAATCTTCGCCTGGCAGCCATCCCGCTTCATGCTTGAAGACACCACCCCTGGTTAATTTAGAGAACTGCATCTGGCCGCCAAAAATATAGCGCAGGATTTGCTCTGCCATGGATTCAGCTACTTCATCCACGGCACCGAAATCACTGTGGCCATGCTCCCCATAATAAATAACATCAGCCCCCTCGGCATGCTGGCATGAGAGGGGTAAGATGCCATCATCCATATCCCGCGGCCAGGGATCAACACCGCCATAATTAAACTGCTCACTCAACGGGCCAGCTTCACCTGATATGAAGGCCAGCCAGTGTTTCTTCTCGCCCACCCAGGCACCATCCCGGGAACTATCGTAGCTGGTCACAGAACTGCAAATACCCTGGTCTGCCTGCAACCATGCCGCCCGACAGTAATCAAATGCCGAGCCTCCACCAGCAACATAATACCTGTCCAGGCTCTTGATTGGGCTATTGATAGTCACTACCAGTGCTACCTTGCTGGCCAGACCGCCGATATTGTGCGCCACCGCATAAAGAGCCGCCTTGCCTCCCATGCTGTGCCCAATCAGGATTAACCGCTCCTTGCCAGCAAAATATTCATCGATGCTCTCGGCGATGTTACTGGCCCAGGTATTGATATCCTCATACCCTGGATAGCACCTCTTCAAGGTATCAACCCTTATCTCGGTACCGGCATTGGCTTCCTGGTAATGCTGAACACAGGCCGGCAGTTGTTCCATAATTTTGTCATCCAGAAGCTGGAAGGAACAGGCATTACCACCGGCACCGTGAAGGAAAACAAAGTTCAGTTCCTTCACCTCGGTATACTGTTCTGGTGCCGCTTGCACCGGGCCAGGTACTGCCAGTTGCAGGCACAACCCGATGATTATCAGCCATGCTAATTGTCTCATAGGGTGGAGTGTGTCCTACCTCCTAACCGAAGAATATCTCAGCCACCCGATAGATATTTAGATTGACCAGTTTTGTTTTCCCCGCTACCTTTTCCAGCGGGACACTGACAATTCTATTTCCCCTTAGAGCCGTCATCTCGCCATATTTTCCTTCTTCGATGAGTTCCACCGCCTTTACTCCAAAAGCGGTAGCCAGGCTTCGGTCGTAGGCAACGGGAATGCCCCCACGCTGGACATAGCCCAAAGTCGTAACCCTGGTCTCCAGTCCTGTCTTATCCTCAATAATCCCTCCGATGACGTTTCCTACCCCTCCCAGAATAGGCGTATCCGTCTTTCCGGCAATATCAGGGTTAGGTCTTTGTATCGTTTTCCCTTCTACTTCCGTTCCTTCAGCCACGACGACAACACTGAAGGTTACCCCCTTTTGATTCCTCTTCTTCAGCATCTGGCAGAGTTCCTCTACTTTACCTTTATCAAGAGGGATTTCTGGAATCAGTATGGCATCAGCCCCGTTAGCCATGCCAGCATAAGTGGCAATCCAGCCAGTGTGCCGTCCCATCACTTCAAGGAGCATGACCCGATGATGGCTCTCCGCAGTGGAACGCAGCCTGTCCAGAGCATCGGTTGCAATCTGGACAGCCGTTTGGAAACCGATGGTAAAATTTGTTCCGGCGACATCATTATCAATGGTTTTGGGTATACCCACCACCGGAAGTCCCATTTGAGACATGCGATTGGTGGCACTTAAAGTACCTTCACCCCCCACAACTACCAGAGCCTTCAACCCCAGCCGCTGGAACTCATCAAAAACCCGCTGAGGCCCGTTCTCAACCTGAAAGGGACTCAACCTTGAAGTGCCCAGGATTGTTCCACCTCTATCAATGATTCCCGAGGTCCTATATCTATCCAATATCTCGTAGTCATCTTCAAAAAAACCGCTCCAGCCATGATTGATTCCTGTTACTTCGTAGCCACTCTTTATGGCTGTTTTCGCCGTGGCTCTGATGGCAGCATTAAGTCCCGGGCAATCGCCACCCCCGGTAAGAATACCAATTTTTTTCTTACTATCCATCCCAAATGTCTCCTTGATTGTTTATACCACCAATAGTTTACCACACATACGACATGTATTCATGGTTACTATCGAGTAACACAGCCTTCCTTCTAATTGGTGAGACTAAAGTCACATACACTGGCCTCTACAGAATTTTATAATGGTATAGATTAAGAAAGGAGGTACTTCGATGACCGCACTAGTAATTAGAAGGCCGAGAGCTGCGCTCAGAATGTTCGAGCCTTTCTACCGCCCGATGAGTCTATTCAACGAGATTGAGGAGATGTTCAGGCTGCCAGTTGCTATCAGCCACAGCTTCGTACCACACACCGACATCTACGAAGAAAAGGGCGAGCTGGTAGTTAAGACCGAACTAACGGATGTCAAAAAGGAAGACCTTGACGTTACTCTCGAAGGAGATACGCTGACCATAAAGGCCGAAAAGAAGCGGGATGAAACAGACGAGGGTGCTACACACTATACAAGTGAGAGGTACTTTGGCAGATATTTCCGCTCCATAGCGCTGCCATACCCGGTTGATGCTGAGAAAGTATCAGCCACCTTTGAAAATGGCCTTCTGGAGATAAGATTACCCAAGACCGAAGAGGCTAAACCCAGGCAAATCGAAGTTAAAGCACAGCACACAGAGGCCAAAGGTAAGAAGAGAACGACCAGGCGAAAGAAGGCTGAGAGCTAAGGCAACGACAGGATTTTAGAGTGGGGAGAGAGCTGGTATTACACCAGCTCTCTCCTTGTTTTATAAATGGATTTACCACCAGCCCTGACCGGTACTATTAAGTCTTTGCCTCGTAACTGGTAACTCCCTTAACCAGATTAACAATCAATTTTATCACTCTGACCAGTATTCCAATACCAAAGCCAACTGAAATACCTGCCAGAACGACAGTCACCACAATGTGCGTAATGTCCGCCGAAGTGGTATCAGGTATGACACTGAAATCGAATGGAAAGATAGATAAAAGTGTTAAAACCGTCGCCAGTCCTAACACATCCAGGACAATCTGAATTACCTCACGCAGGATATACCTGTCAAAGATAATTAAAACGAAATGACCAACTATCGATATGATTAGTGTTGCCGTAAGAATTGGCAGCCATAAACTGATTTCTTCTGTGAAGAACGGATACCTGGTCCAGGTAGTGACATGGCCTGCTGTTTCCGAATGGTAATAGGCCACATACTGATTAAAGAAATGAAAGAATACCAATAATACGATGCTCCAGGCAATGGCAACGGCGGAAGCTGCTATTCTCGCCTCCCTTCGACCTTCAACATAATCTCTTAATTTCGCTGGTTCCGGTTGTGCCGGAGATTCTGTAGCCGCTCTCGCTCTGGCAGCTTCTGAGGATTCCACTCTTCCCACAGATGAAGCCAGCATTTTCTCAGCCACATCGCCAGCCCAGGGTATCTTATATCGATCACCCCGGTATGAGTTGACCATCAGGATTATCCAGAATATGAATCCGGCTATGGCAATAATCCATGAAAAAACATCTCCAACCACAGGTATCCAGCCAAGGATAATCCCGGCAACCGTCAAGGTGCCAAAGACGACTATCGACTGCGCGGCATGAAAACGAACCCAGTTATTTTTCTGCTCCAGAATAAAAAAGATAAGGCCGCTTATCCAGCCGCCAAGGTAACACAGCAACCCGGCGACATTCGGCTCCAGCCCCGTACTTGTATTTTCTCCTCCCTGCCTCTCCTTCTCTATCTGTTCACGCGCCTCAATCCGTGCCTTTTCCTCCTCGTATATCTTCTTCTTTTCCTCTTCCGACAGACTCATTTTCATTACCTCCTGATTCTACCCTACCTCGCCTGGAATACTGAGGATAACTTTGGTTATATCTACTGACAGTCAATTAACAACCGCTACCAAAAGATTTACACATCTATTTGGTAATGTCAACAGCCTATACTTACAGTACTGTCTGGTTATCCAGGTTGCGCCCGTTTGACGATAAAGATGAATGGTATGGCAAAGCTGCAAAGGACGGCAAAAATGATGAAGGCCAGACGATAGCTCCCCTGCACATCATATATCCATCCAGCCAGAAAGGGAGCGATAATCCCGGGAATCACCCAGCCAATAGCAAACAGACCCTGAATTGAGGCAAAGGACTTGGTACCGAAATAATCCGCCTGGATGGCGGGTAATAAGGGTAACGGTGCACCATACCCCGGCCCAAAGGTGAGAAGAAAAGGAATAATCATCCACGGACTTTGAATATTGGCAAAGATGAATACACCTATGGTCTGTAAGACAAAGGCTATGGCCAGTAAACGCCTCTTGTCATAGGTATCACCAAGCCAGGAGAAGCCTACTCTGCCAATCAGGCTGAATGCCGTAATGCCCAGCATGGTGAATCCAGCCAGATTCTCAGATATACCCACGCTGATAAGGAAGGGCATCTCGTGCACCATGATAGCACTCATGGAAAAGCCGGGGAAAAGGAACACGAGCAGCAATAACCAGTAAGTCCGTGTCTTCAAAGCCTGTTTTACACTCATCCCCTCCCCTTCTATCACGCCCTCCCTACCTTCAACTCCGCCACTATCAATTTTTAGGGACGTCTTGTCGCCGTCGGGCAAATAGCCGTATTGCTCCGGTTTGTGCCTGACCAGCAGTGATAGCGGGGTGCCAATAGCTATAACGAGTATCCCAACAATAACCATAGTAATACGCCAATCATAAGTCTGAATCAGAAGCACAAGTATCGGTGTCATGACACCGGAAAGACCAAACCCGGCCGAAAGGACTCCCATGGCCAGAGATCGACGCCGTCTGAACCAGTTGGCGATAGCGGTATATTGGGGAATGCCAAGAGCCGCCGTGCCCCCCAGCGCCAGCAGCAGGAAGGTACCATAGAAGGAAGGGAGAGAATCTACCCGGCTCATCAGGAGCAGAGCAGCCCCGGTTAGTAAAACCCCCAGGAAAACACACTTTCGAGGACCGATACGGTCAACGAAAAAGCCGACAATGGGTTGTACAAACCCGTTTTCAACGCTTCTCAGGGAAAAGGCCAGAGAAGTTTGAGCCCTCGTCCATCTCATCTCCGTGACTATCGGATTAAAGAAAGCGGTAAAGCCGTAGAAAGTTGTGCCCCCAACAACTGTAAAAAGCACAAATGAAGCAGCTACTATCCACCAACCATAGAAAACCTTTATCCCCTTTGGCATAACTTACTGCTTGCTTCTCTCTTACTGTTGAGACACGCTCTGGATAATCAGTCCACCAAAAATTCCACCTAATTACTGGATGGGCACGTCACTCCTAAAGATACCCCACAGCATTCAACCTGAAAAATGGCCTCACCTTTGCGCTGACATGCCATGATAATGATAGGATAAGCTACTTCAAAGTTCAAGAAAGTGATAGCCAGAAATATTACGGCTAGAGCCGACTCACTGAAAAACCAGGTCGAACTTAGGGGTATGCTCCAGGAAGATAAACTCTGCTACGGCAAGTAAACAGGTCTCTTTGTCTCACAAACTTTATACTTTTAGTGATTGAAACCAGGCATGAAATAAACTACGCTGAAACTGTACGAAGTAATTTCGGAGTTAACCATGTTAAGAGAAACCAGACTCTTTGAGTATTGCCACCCAAGGTACAGCCACGAAGTTGCCGGCTCACGTATGACCGGAGGAAGGCACCTCAGATATTCTGACAGCGTTTTTGAAGACGCCTATCTTAAAACTCTTAGTATCATGACTAAAGCAAAGCCGTTTTTGTTCCGGCATAAGCCGGTAAATCCGCTTTATCAAGTCCCCAGACGGATGACACTATAAGACAGACCACAGCCTGTCATCACCGGTGAAAAAGCCAGAGGCCTTTCATTAGACTCGGCGTTATTTATCTCACTCACAGTTCAAGAGAAATACCCCGCGTGATTAACCGGTCTACCTTTCAGCGCCTCGGCTGTGATACTACTTCTAACTTACCCAAGTTATCCCCCGGTCTGAACCTTTTGTATCACCAATAGATATCCCCCCACCCGCGTAAAAACAATGAATATGTTCCTTGATACAAGCAGCCATTGAAAAGAGACAGGATATCGGACAGGATCTCCTTAATTCCCCAATATCTCATTCACCATGTTGCCAACATATCTAGCTATTGCTGGCGAGGCAGTTAAACCCGGCGATTCTATGCCGACAAGGTTAACAAATCCAGGTAAACCCCGGTCATACTCATGCCTGACTACGAAGTCGCGGAAATCTTCTCCTTCTCCTTGAAGCATGGCCATTATTCCCGAGGTGTCAGGATACAGGTCACCAGGTTCTATGAATGGCAAGGCTTTCATCATACTTGAATCAAGAAAGAACCTTTTTCTCGAATCATCCACCTTATAATCTATTTCATTAACATAGTAGAAAAGGGGACCAAGACGCAGCCGCCAACCGGTATCAAGACACACGTGCACACCGACACTAATAGTCATTGGAACAGGGTATATCAGACTGTTAACCAGCTTGTTCTTCCCACCACGTACGCTGAAATATTCTCCCTTGCACCAGTGTAGCCTGTAGTCTGCCTTATCTATATCTATTCCGGCCATCTCAGCCACTTTATCACTATAGAGACCAGCACAATTTATCAGGACTCTGGTCATAAGCGAGGAGGCTCCGGAAGGGTCTTGCGCCCCAACTACGAATCCGCCTGATACTTTTTCTATAGCGGTGACTTCTGTTCCACAGGCCACCTGCGCGCCGTTGCTTTTAGCCCGGCCCAGGAAATACTCCATTACAGCGTGTGAATCCATGATACCTGTAGTTGGGGAAAAGAAGGCAGCAATACCACTCATATTTGGCTCCAGCTGAGCCATTTCACCTCGAGAAAGCATTCTTAGTGGGACGCCATTATCCTTCCCCTTTGTATAAAGCTTCTCTAACTCCTCAACTTCTACATTGTTTGTGGCTACAACTATTTTCCCACATTTATTGCAGGGTATATTATTCCGTTCGCTTAGTTCATACAGGAGACTGTTGCCTTCAAAACATGTCTTCGCCTTCAGGGAATCTTTTTCATAATAGATACCAGCATGAATAACCTCGCTGCTACGAGAGCTTTGTTCCTGCCCAAATCTTTCGTTCTTTTCCAATATATAGACGTTCCTATGTTCATTCGTTACTTCGCAGGCTATAGCCAATCCGACTACACCAGCACCCACGATGACAATATCAGCTTGAATATCAGCCTGGTATGACATCTTTAACCTGCCCCCCGTTACTTATAGAAGTTGATGGTGACGGTTGAGTAATTTATTTCTTTGTATCGGTGTGGATTTTACCATCCTTCATTTCGACTATTCTATCTGTGTGTTCGGCAACACCCCGGTCATGGGTCACGACGATAAAGGTGTTACCATAAGTCTCATTTATTTCACGAAAGACCCCGCATATCTTTGCGGTTGTCTCAGAATCCAGATTACCTGTAGGTTCATCAGCCAATAGAATCTTTGGATTGTTGATGAGAGCCCTGGCAATAGCTGTTCTCTGTTGCTCTCCACCAGACATTCGCGTCACCAGATTTCTCTTCAGTTTCGCAATCCCCAGCATTTCAAACAGTTCTTCTGCCCTCTGTAATATTTCCCTGGACGGTCTTCTTTTCCTGATGAGATAAGGCATGAGAACATTCTCCATGGCCGTGAACTCCGGGAGCAAGTAGTGAAATTGGAAAACAAAACCAATAGTCTCATTCCTCAGCTCAGCGAGTCTATTTTTATCCAAAGTATCAGCTCTCCGGCCATCTATTATAATCTCCCCGTTGGTGGGTCTATCCAGTGTGCCCATGATATTCAGCAAAGTAGACTTCCCGCTCCCGGATTCACCTACTATTGAGTTACAGGAACCATCTTCGAAGCTCAGGTCTACACTGAATAGCACCTGGGTGTTCACAGCACCAAAATACATCTTGTCAACTTGCTTTAGTTCTAGAATGGCAGCCATATCATCCTTCTCTAATTACTTCTACGGGGCTGAGCTTCAGTGATTTTCGTGCTGGCCAGACTCCAGCCAGTATTGAGGCCAACAGGGCAATGAGCCATGACCTGAGAATAAAATCGTACTCAATGTACAAATCTACTAAAGACGAGCCATCCGGGTTAATAGTGAAATAATTGAAACCGTAGAGTAGAGCGAGACCTAAAATTATACCCAGCGTTGAACCAACCAGCCCGACCAGCAAGCCCTGGTAGATGAATATCAGGCTGGCTGGTAAATCTTTTATCCCGATGGCTTTCAAAATACCTATTTCCTTGGACTTCTGGAGGACAGTAATAGCCAGCACACTCGAAATGGCAATGACCACCGAGACGATGATAACCGCTTGTATTATTATGCTTGATATCCGCTGACCTTCGAGACCACTCAACAACTCTTCGTTCTGTTCTTTCCAGTCTTCAATTTTTAAATCTTCATTACCAATTTGATTTTCTATTTCACGTGCTATTACATCGGCCTCAAATACATTATTTGTGGTCATTTCTATCGACGTTACCCTGTCTCCGAAATCAAACATACGCTGCACCGTAATAAGGTTTGCCAGCAACCATGTCTTGTTTATGCTGGCTACGCCCAGGTCGTAAAAGCCTGATATGGTAAATGTGCTGACTCTACCATCAGGTAATATCACTAATAGCTCATCCCCAACATGGACATCCAGCTCTTCCTTTAATTCCTTGCCAATAAGCACCTCCCTCCTTGCCTCATACCGTTTCCCCTCGTACAGGGAATCGCCCAAATTGTATATTCTATCGGCACTATCGAAATCGAACCCCCTGATGATAACAGGCAAGTCTCTATTTCCATTCTCAATAAAGGCGTTAGCACTGGCTGACACACTTATTACCTTAGTGACACCACTCTGCCTTATTCTCTCAACAATCACCTCCCAATCACGTATGGTGGCAACATCCGTGGCAGAAACAATGGTGATTTGCGGGCTGTTGCCGATAGTACGGTCTACCAGAGTCTTCTGGAGGCTGTCTATCAGAAGTCCGACGAATACCTGAATTGAGATGGCTATGGCTATCCCGATAATAATCAATAATGTTTGCGATCCGCCTGATTTCAGAAACCGCACCGCAATCTTGAAAGACATCCCTCTCTCCGCCTGTTAAAACTACCTAAAATTTAACTTGATTAGAAACATCCAGAATAATGATAGAACCCTACAGGTATTCATGCAAGGGCTGAACTAATATTCCCTGCCCGAATTGAAACGATGGATATAGAATATTAGGAGTAAACTATTCAGTCAAATTCGAGGATAGCTTGAAGCTTTATGAGTTGATTGTGGCTTGACGTCATTGAATAAGATGCATGGCAGGGCAGATGCTGTAGCCAGCCCCAGGTGCCGATTAGTTTAAGTAACAAATCATGAATCAATTCATGGTCTCGTTGCCTCAGGTAGAATTATCTTTATTGCGTCTACCGGGCAAACATTAACACAATCATTGCAGGCAGTGCATCTGTCACGGTAAAAAACGTCTAACTTAAAGGCATCAGGGTCTCCGAGGTCTGTTTCTTTCAGTCGCTCCATTTTCAGAGTCTGAATCTCAAATACAGCCGTGGGGCATACCTGAATGCACTTCTTGCAAAGCATAGGGTTGGTACATTTTGAATAGTCTATCTCTATCTTTGGCATTAGCATGTTACCAAACCTCCCTCAGTGCTGGTAAGCTCATCCTGTCCAGGAGTTCTATGGCACTCCTGGGACATCCTGTCTGACACAAACCACAACCAAAGCATCGGAACTGGTCAATGCTAGCCTTTTGCGTGGTAACCTCAAGCTTAAGAGCACCCCACTGACAGCGCTGGACACATACACCGCAGCCATTACAGATATCATAGTTGACTTTGGCTACATAATGGGACTTGGTAACGGTGTAGTTGATGCCATAGTCTAACCGATGTCTTATCTGCAGGCAGTCAGGGTAATCACAGTTACAAATGCCACCAATGAACCCCTGCCCTTCGCTCATGATAATATGAACCATGCCCTTCCTGTCCCATTCGATAAGAAATTCCTTGGCTTCTTCAGGATTAAGAAACTCCACACCACCGCGGTACCTTTCCGGCCAGCGTTCCCACTTGAGCATACCGGTTCCCAGGCCCAGACAGGAATAAGTATTACTGTCTTCCTCCCAAGCCCGCTGTCTCTTCCGGCAGATACAGGCCATTTTGGCTACAGGAGAGGCGATATCCATTACCGCCAGAGCATCCTTAAGAGGCAGGACATGGCAGGTAGCATACATTTTGTCACGCTCATTTATTTGCTCTACCAGCTCGCTGAATTTTTCTTCGTTGCCATCACATTTTGCCTCAATTGCCTCTTTCAGCAGACTCCCTCCCATACTGGCCGTCGACTCTGAACTTTGCTGGGGCTTACCGCCCGGTTCCCTCAATTTATACATCTGGTGGGCAAAATTCCCGGCATCAAGGTACCAGATTCCCTCACTAGCATACATTTCACACAGCCGGCACATAACCTACCCCCCTTTTAGTCAATCTCAATACTTTATATATTATACAAGATAAATCGTTATTAAAATCAATCTTATTCCTCGCCACATTAGTCTGCAATGATTGGGTTTAAGCCGGCTCTCTTTCTTGGCCTGACCCGATTGTACTCTTTATGCCATTGTTCAATCAATATCCTCACTTTTGCCAGCTTGCCAAAAAATCTTGACTCACCTCCAGCCACGAGCTACAATAACGCTGGTAACGCCGGGGTGGCGGAACTGGCAGACGCAGCGGACTTAAAATCCGCCGGAGCAATCCTTGTGGGTTCGAGTCCCACTCCCGGCACCAGATGGGGGTAAAATGCCCTGGTTAACGGTACTGATGGGCTATCTCCTGGGCTCCATCCCCACCGCCTATATTGCTGGACGTCTGGTTAAAGTACAGGATATCCGGCAGGTTGGCGATGGCAATATGGGTGCTCAAAATGTTTTCCGCCAGATGGGGCATAAGGTTGGGGTGGTGGTGGGCCTTCTTGACGCCAGCAAGGGAGCGCTGGCTATTCTTCTCGCCCAGGCGTTCAGCCTGCCCCAGCCAATCATTCTGACTACCGGGGCGGCGGCTGTTATCGGCCATAACTGGCCGATTTTTCTTGGTTTCAGGGGTGGACGTGGAGAGAGCACAACTATCGGAATATTGCTGGCTCTGGTGCCGCTGCCAATGTTAATCGTGGGAGGGCCAGCGATATTAGCTCTGCTCATCACACGGAACGTAATTCTGGCCAGCGCTATACTGTTTGTCCCGCTACCGCTGGTTTGCTGGTTACTGGATACTCCTGTAGTCTATGTTGCCTACAGTGTGGCCCTGCCCTGCCTGGTCGGCTTTACCCACTTCCTCAGGACAAGACGGGTATTGACAAAGGCAGTTTAGCAAAGCATAATCCCAGGTTACTAATTTGTGCCGTTTTCGCTCAGTAAACGCAAACATGAGGGGGATGGGTATAAGCTATGATGATAAAAATCAAATGTCCTAAATGTAACAGTGAGGGTAGTTTCTCACTGGCCAACTCAAGCTATAACGGCCCGTATAAATGTTGGAAATGCAGAGAACTTTTCACTATCAAAATAGAGAACAATGAGCTAAAGTCATTCGAACCCCTGAGCCAAGAGGAATTCGACAGGCAACAAGAAGTAGAAGCCTTAAAAGCCAGGTTCAAACAACACTAGCTAGTTCCCCCTGAAAAAGTCGAGTGTAGCCG
>Ga0209164_1002735_pt1 | contig 17912 bp, 16 predicted proteins | sample MTBNYHSulfiMetaG_FD_187458 | JGI IMG/M metagenome (GOLD analysis project Ga0209164, IMG submission 187458) | Enrichment culture microbial communities from rom New York Harbor, USA that are MTBE-degrading - MTBE-NYH (New York Harbor Sulfidogenic)... | ecosystem: Environmental > Aquatic > Marine >...
GCCCTCCCGGCGTGCCCGGCGGAACGTCCCGAGGTATCTGAGCCCAAAGACCAGGCTCAAGACACCTCCCAGGATCGGAGCCCCGAGGGCAAAGCGCTCCTGCACTGCCGCGGCCTCCTGGAGGAGCTCCTCCCTGGTGGACCTTGAGGCCCTGAAAGTCTCGCTCTCCAGGGTGGTCTCGGCCGTCAGGCCCTCGTCTTCCCGCTGGATCTGGATGGCCAGGCGCACCTGCGGGTGCACCCGCGCCAGGGTCGGGGCCAGCAGGCGCCCGCCGAGGACGCCGAAAGCGATCACGAGCGGCAGGACGGCCAGAGCCGCCACGAAGGCCCTCCGAGTCCCCGGGTCAGGGCGGCGCGGCGCCGGAGGGGTGGGAAGGCGGATCGCGTCGAACGGGCACGACTCCTCGCAGAGGCGGCACTGGATGCAGGTGTCGGGGGTGATGGTCACGTGCCTGTAGGACAGGCGGGAGAGCCAGCCCAGGAGCACGCCGTAGGGGCAGAGGAATCGGCAATACGGCCGGGCGACCACCGTTCCCAACAGCAGGAAGCAGGCCCCGAGAGCGAGCATCTCGATGCTGCCGCCGATCCGGAACAGGGAGACGAAGGGGTCGAAGCGGCAGATGATGAAGCCCGCACCGGTCGCCGCGAAGAGCAGGGCCAGCCCCAGGTACACCACGGGCAGGAAACCCAGCGGTACGGCCAGCCAGCGGGGCAGGCGTAGCGGGCGAAACACCACCGCGTCCTGGATGGCGCCGAGGGGACAGACCGCGGCGCAGAAGCTCCTTCCGAAGAACAGGGCGGTCACCAGGGGAAGGGCGAAGAAGGCCATCACCGTGACCGGGATCGCGTACGTCCGGTCGAAGATGGCCAGCGCGATGTTCTGGATGGAGCCCACCGCGCAGACGCAGCCCTTGCGAACGAAGCCGAAGTAGGCGATGGAAAACACCCCGAGCAGGAAGAGCCCCTCCCGGCTCCGGGCCCCCAAGGCCAGCCACGATGCCCCGGCCAGCGCCAGGACCAGGACCGCCACATCCAGATACTCCAGCCAGGCCGAGCGGGCCTGGGGGACGACGAGGGAAGGGATCTCGTACCCCGACTCGAACTGCGGGCTCGGCACCCGGTCCTGGGCCGCGGCCGGGCCCGGGGCCAGCATCAGGGAGGCGACGATCAGGAGGATCGCCCCCGGGAGGGCGCTCGCGCGAGCGCGGATTCCGACGTCAGGCACCGCGGCGCTCTCCCTTCAGGAGATAGGGGCGGCCGGCGCCGATCCGGCGGATAGCCCGGGAGGGGCAGCTGCGGGCGATCGCACAGTCGTTGCAGTTGACGCAGCGGTCGTGGCGGATCTGCAGGAACAGGGAGCCGTTGCCGAAGGCGGTGCAGCCCTTCACGCACTTGCCGCAGCCGACGCACAGGGCTTCGTCGATCGTGTACTCGTAGTAGGGGTCTTCGATGAAGGTGCGCTTGATCGCCCCGGTCGGGCACAGCTGGGCCTCGGCGGAGGTGTCCAGGCGGCGCGCTCCCGGCTGGAGGTAGCCGCTGCACAGGTCGCAGTACCCGCAGACGTCGTAGGCGTGGACGCACTTGACCGCCGAGGGGCTCAAGACGCACTCGGTGCGGCAGTTGCCGCACTGGACGCACAGGTCCGGGTCGATCTGCCAGACCGTGTCTGCGGCCGACGCGCGGGGCACCAGCAGGGCCGACACGCCGCCGACGGCCAGACCGGACAGGCCCCCGGCCAGGGTGCGCAGGAAGCCCCGGCGGGTCACGGGGCGCTCCCCTGCGATCCGGCCCAGGGGGCCCGCTGCCGGGCCGAGAGGGCCTGGGGCAGGCCGCAGCCGGAGAAGGCCGAGCACCCGCGGCAGATGCCCCGGCTCACGCAGGTTTCCCCGCGGCGGTCCCGGCTCCCGCCTGCAAGCCGGGAGCCCCGCCAGCCCAGGAGCCTGATGGCCAGGGCGCCGATGCCGGCCAGCAGGATCACCCTGCCCAGGGTCTTGAGGAACTCGCGCCGGGGGACGTTCGCGTTCTTCGCGTTCATGGGGAAGCTCCGTCGCCGGGCCGGTACAGCCGGAGGCTCCGGGCACCCGGCACGAGCAGGACGATCGTCCCCTCGGAGGACACCGCCAGGTCCAGGCCGGCTTCGTACTCGCCGAAATCCCGCGGCGCCGCCGCCAGGGCGGCCAGGCTGCCGTCGGGGGCGTACACCTTGACCCGGGGAATGCCCTTCTCGCTGGTCACGAACGAGCCGTCGGGGAGCAGGGCGATGTGGGTGGGGTTGCAGCATCCGCCGAAGCCGTCGATGTCCAGGGAAGCCCGCCCCCAGGAGGACAGCAGCTTTCCCTGGGGCGTGTAGTGCCGGACTCGGTGGCGTCCCGGATCCACGACCCAGAGGGTCCCGTCGGGCGCCGCTGCCACGTCGAAGTACGGGCTGGGAACCAGGAACCGATCATCGAGATGTCCCAGGAGCTTGCCCCCCCCGTCGAAGCGCAGGACCATCCGGTTGCCGGCGTCGGCCACGTAGACTTCCGTGCCGCGCACCGCGATCGAGGTGATGATGGCCTGGCTCCCCAGGTCCGGCCAGAGCCGCCGGCTGCCGTCCCGGGGGTCGATGACCTCCAGGTGATCTTTGAGGCCCACGTACAGACGCCCGTCGTCGCCGAAGGCCACGCAGGAGGGCTCGGCTTCGAGGGGGTGTCGGGCCGCGAGGGAGCCCTCCGAATCCAGCAGGACTACCGAGCGATCACCGCAGACCGCCATGGTTCCGTCGGGCCCGGCGGCTACCCCCCGGGGATTGTCCAGTCCCACCGGGATCTCACGGAGCACCGGCAGGCGGGGCAGCTCCGGGGGCGCCGCGCCTATGCCCTCCAGGGAGTACCGGTAGGCGGGATCGGAAGGATACGCCGGGCCGCGGGCTGCTTCCCGGACCACGAGCAGGCCGATGGCCAGTGCCGCAGCGGCCGCCACGACGATCAGCACCGGCCGGGGGATACGCGGAGGCTCGGCCATCGGCCTACTCCCTGGCCCGAAGGTCCACGCAGACCAGCCGCCGGGAATCCCGGGCCAGCAGGCGGCCAGAGACCAGGGCCATGGGCGCCCAAGGGTCCGGGCCGTCCAGGATCTCGGCGCTGCCCAGCGGACGGTAGCCCTCGAGGCTGGCAGCTGCGACCAGCAGGGTGCCGTCCTCTCTCAGGAGCAGGAGCTTCTCGTCGGCCAGCAGGTAGGGCCCCAGGCCGAAGCGGTTGCTCTCGCCGCTCGACCACACCAGCCGGCCGTCCGGGTGCCAGCAGACCAGCTGCCCCCGCAGGGCGCCGGCGTCCTTGGGCATGATCCCGAAGAGGTGGCCCCGGTACACCAGCGGGGTCTGCTGCTCGCAGGCAAGCCCTTCGGTCGGCCGGTGGCGATACAGGGTCCGGACCTCGAGGCCCTCTTCCGGGGATGCTCCGTTGGCCCTCACCTGGATCATGATGCTTCCGGCCCCGTAGCCGGCGGCCTGAAAGATGCGTCCCTCTCCCGCGTACACCGGCGAGGGGGCAATCACCGTGGCGTCGAAGTCCGTGGTGCTCCACAGGAGCTCCCCGGCGCTCTCGGGCTCCGCGGACACGCCGATGATCGCCCCGATGGCCGCGTACACGTAGGTCCGAATCCCGGCCACCTCCATGAGCATGACCGACGAGTGGGACATGGCGTAGCCTGCCGGGTTCGGGGTCTGCCACTGTACCTCCCCGGTGGCCAAATCGACTCCGATCAGGAGCGCTGTACCGCCCGGGGCGATGATCGCCCGGGGGCCGTCGATGAGCGGGCACTGCCCGGTGTACCACAGCGGGACCTCGGTACCGAAACGCTCGGCCAGATCGATGCCCCAGAGCAGCTCGCCGCTTGTCGCATCGGCGCACATCACGTGGCAGCTCGGCCCCAGAGTCACGACGTAGCTCTCATCGACCGCGGGTACGGTCCGGGAGATGCCGTGGTTTCGCTTCAGAGCCACCGTGTACCACCGCCGCCACAGCTCCCGCCCGTCGTCGAGGGAAAAGCAGCGCAGGGCATCGGCCTGCCGGCTCTCGTCGTAGTCCAGGACGTACACCCGCCCGTTGGCCACCGCCGCCCCGGCGTGTCCTTCCCCGAGCTCGACCGACCAGAGCAGCGGCGGCTCGCCGGGGCCGAACGAGGAGACGAGGGGTACGGATTCCGAGCTGGTGTTGTCCATGCCGGCGCCCCGAAAGCGGGGCCAGGCCGCCTGGATCTCTGAAGGGACACCGCCATAGGCCTGGAAGAACTCCCCGATCCGCACGCGGGGGCCGGCGGTCCCAAGCTCCGTCGGCCGGCCGTCGCGCCCGGGCAGATGGGCGGTGAGATCCTCGACGGGGTCGTGGACGACGAGGTAGGCGAAACCGGTCAGACCGGCCGCGGAGAACAACGTCACGATCAGGATGTGCGCGAGCCGGTGCTTCACCCTGGTAAAGTATCACCTCATGTCGATGGCGAACAGACCGCCCCGGAGGTTGCGCACGAACAGCCTCCCCTGGGCGAAGGCGGGGGGGCTCCAGTACTGGTCCCGGGGAAGGGAAGCCTGGGCAAGCTCGCGGTAGCCGGAGGGGCCTGCCGGGGTCACGAGGAGGGTGCCCGAGGAGTTGAGCACCACCAGGTGCCCGTCCACGGCGATCAGGGAGCCGAACCCCACGCGTTCGCTCCACATCTCCTTCCCCGTTGCCGCTTCCACGCAGCGCAGGACGCCGCCGCTTGCCCGGCGGGCATCCCCATCGATCCCGTAGATGTAGCCGTCGAGGTGCACGAAGCTGCTGAAGTGAGTCTGGAACAGGTTGTTCTGCCAGACCGGCCGGGGAGAACGGCCGCCGACGTCGTAGAGTGCGCAGCCCTTCCCGTAGGCGGAGGCCACGAAGACCTTGTCGTCGAACACCACCGGGTCGGCGGCGTTCACCTCGCTGGAGTTGCGCCAGTCGAAGGACCAGAGCACGTCGCCGCTGTCCAGATCGACCCCGTAGGTGGCGGTTTCTCCGAAGATCACCACTCCAGGCCGGCCGCGCAGCTCGGCGATCACCGGGGTGGCGTACCCCGCCCGGCTGCGGGCGCCGATCCACAGGGCCTTGCCGGTATGCCTGTCCAGGGCAAGGCCGGAGCGGCTGGCGTTCACGATGATCCGGTCCCCGGCGACGACCGGCGAGCCGGCGAAATCCCAGCCCGGAGCCATCGCCCCGTAGTCCTTGACCAGGTGCTTCTGCCAGCGGACCCTGCCCGTGGCCGCGTCCAGGGCGAAGACGTGCCCTTCCCGGCTCAGGGTGTACACCATTCCATCCGTGACGGCGGGGGTGGCCCGTGGCCCCGGGTAGGAGCCCACCGCGCAGGGGTACGAGTGGGTCCAGACCTGGCGGCCCGTTTCCGCATCGAAGCAGTACACGGTGTCCGTGCCGGACTGGTTGCCCATGGCGTAGAGGTAGCCTCCGGAAACGGCCACGGAGGAAAAACCGGTTCCGATCGAAGCCTCCCAGAGCACCTTGGCTCCCCCGGCCAGGGCCCTGGGGTTCCAGCGGGTTTCCCGGGAGATTCCATTGCCCTCGGGGCCCCGCCAGCGGGGCCAGTCCGCAGCCCGGGCCGGAGGCAGCACCGCGGTCAGAGCCGCGAAGGTGAACAGAGCGATCACGAGTCTGCGCATGATATCGGCCAATCCTGATTGAAGTAGTCTGCTATCGATCCTACAGCGAAGTCCCCGGACGGTCAAGGGGGGGCGCGTTGCGGTGCGCGTTGCGGTGCGCGTTGCGGCGGGGAACGCTTGCACGGGTAGGGGGATGGGCGCTACCCTGAGCCCATATGAACCAGCAGGAGCTGTGGGACTTCGTGCGCGGGCAGGTGGTGGGGGCACTCGCGTCGATCCGCACGCCTTTCGGAGAGCGCCGGGTCACCTACACCGACTACACCGCTTCCGGCAGGGCGGTAGGGTTCCTGGAGGATTACCTCCGGGAAGCGCTGGAGCTGTACGGAAACACCCACACCGAGGACGACGCCACTGGCTGCGCCACGACCACCCGGCTGATCCAGGCCGAGCGGACGATCAAGCGCCTGGTCAACGCGGGGCAGCGGTACCGTATCATCGAGGCGGGTTCCGGGGCGACCGGGGCGATCCACCGCCTCCAGGAGATCCTGGGGATCTACATCCCCCCCGCGGCCAAGGAGCTGTTCCGGAAGCTGTCCGTCGAGGGCTTCGGAGAAGCAGGCTTCCGGCGAGTGGAAGAGCGGCTCCTGGCCCGGCGACCGGTGGTGTTCGTGGGGCCCTACGAGCACCACTCCAACGAGATCTCCTGGCGCGAGTGCTTCGCCGAGGTCATCGAGATCGGTCTCACCCCCCAGGGGCGCTTCGACCTGGAGGACCTCGAGACCAAGGTGTCCCGCCCGGGGCTCGAGGGGCGTCTCAGGATGGGCTCCTTTTCGGCGGCCTCCAACGTCACGGGTCTGATCACCCCCGTGTACGAGGTTGCCCGGGTCCTGCACGCCGCCGGGGCCCTGGCCTTCTTCGACTTCGCCGCCGCGGCCCCCTACATGGCCATCGACGTCGAGCGGGACGATCGCTCGTACTTCGACGCGGTGTTCTTCTCCCCGCACAAGTTCCTGGGGGGTCCCGGCTCCGGCGGCGTGCTGATCATCCACGAAGGGATCTACCACAAGAACCTGCCGCCGTCCATGGCCGGCGGCGGCACGGTGGATTTCGTCAACGCCTACATGCAGCACTACAACCCGGACATCGAGGTCCGGGAGAAGGCCGGTACCCCCGGGATCCTCCAGACCTTTCGGGCGGCCCTTGCCATGGAGCTCAAGGAGCGCCTGGGCGTGGAGGCCATCGAACGGCGGGAGCGACAGCTCCTCGCGGGCGCCCTCGCGCACATGAGCGGCTGCCCGGGCCTGGAGCTCATTGCGCCCATGGACCCGGAGCACAACCTGCCGATCATCTCCTTTAACCTCAGGGCCGAGGACTCGTACCTCCACCCCCGTTTCGTGGTCAGGATGCTCAACGATCTGTTCGGGATCCAGGCCCGGGCGGGCTGCTCCTGCGCCGGTCCGTACGGGCACCGGCTCCTGCACATCGATGACGAGGAATCCGACCGCTACCGGGAGGCGATTCTTCAGGGTAACCTCGGGCTCAAGCCCGGCTGGGCCCGCCTGAGCCTTCACTACCTGATGAGCGACGAGGAGGTGGCGTTCGTGTGCCGGGCGGTTCGCTTCGTGGCCGAGTGGGGCAAGTACTTCCTTCCTTTGTACTCCTTCGACCTCCACACGGGGGTCTGGCAGCACCGCTGTGTGCCCGACGAGCCGGTGCGCCTGGCTTTGGAAGACGCCCTGGCACTCCGGCGCGAAGAGCCAGGATGCGAGCAGCCCGTTGCGGAGGCGGAGGCCCGGCACCACTGCTACCTCGAGGAGGCGCTGGCCCTCGGCCGGGAGCTGAAGCGGCGCTTCCGGAACACTCCTTTCCCGACTACCCAGGCGGACCTGATCCCGTTCGTCTACTGCCCCGCCGGTGCCCCCGGGGGGACCGGCGGGGCAGGGTAAGCTCTCAGGTCGCGTGCAGCAGCCCGGGAAGTCGTTCCTGGACCGCCCGATCCAGGTACTCCGCCAGGGTCAGGGTGTGGGCCTCGTTGGGCTGGTGGATGAAGAAGTACGCCTCTTTCAGGCCCTGCTCGAACCACGTGCCCAGGCGGGTTACCCAGTCGTCGACCCGGCGGTAGTCGCTGTCGTGGAGGTCGTTGCCCACGAAGCGCACGAAGGCCCGGGGGGTGGTCAGTCTCATGTGCACGGCGTCGCGACGCCCCAGGGTGTCGGTGATGACCGCACCGATTCCCCTCCCGGCCAGAAAGGCGAAAGTCTCCCGGAACGAGGGGTCGTGAAACCATCCGGGATGGCGGAGCTCCACCGCCAGGGGCAGGTCCGCCGGCAGCTTCAGCAGGTACTGCCGCAGCTCGGTGACGCTGGCCGGCCCGAAGTACGGGGGAAGCTGCAGGAAGCAGATGCCCAGCTTTTCCCCGAGAGAGCGAATGCGCTCGGCGAAGGCCTCCGTTGAAGCGAGCTCTTCGCTGAGGCGCCGACGCTGGCTCACGTTCCGGGGGAGCTTGGGGCAGAACCGAAAGCCCGGCGGAACCAGCTCGCACCAGCGCTTGAGACCCTCCGGGCTCGGGACCTGGTAGTAGGTGGCGTTGAGCTCCACGGCCCCGAAGCGGCGGGCGTAGTGGCCCAGGTACTCTCCCGTGGGAGTTCCCGGAGGGTACAGCGTGCCGACCCACTCGCTGACTCCCCACCGTGCCGCACCGATCCGGAGCCGCGGCGGCGCGTCCGGCCCGGCAGGATCGCCGGGGGCTGCCGCGGCGCGCAGCAGCCGCCAGGTTTCCGGCGGATCCGGGGTCAGGCGGGTGTCGGCATTTTCGATGTCCTTGAAGCGCCCGAACTCCACGGCTTTGCCTCGATTTCTCAGCCCGGTTCGCCCGGTTCGGTTCCGGGGGGTCCGCCCGCGGGGGGGCCAGCCTCGGAAGGTCCGCCTGCGGAAGGGCGCGGGTCCCTGAACTCCGGATACAGCCGTGCCATGCAGTCCGGACAAAGTCCGTGGCTGAACTGCGCTTCCGAGTGCTCGGTCAGATAGTGCTCCAGGCCCCGCCAGTACCCCTTGTCGTCCCGGATCTTCTTGCAGGAAGCGCAGATGGGCAGCAGCCCGCGAAGGGTCTTGATGTCCGCCAGAGCCCGCTGGAGCTCGGTGATCAGGCGTTCCCGTTCGGCCTCCGCCCGCTTGCGTGCCGTGACTTCCCGAAGCACGGCGAAGCGCCCGGCATACTGCCCGTGACGATCCTCCAGAGAGCAGACGTGGAGCTCCAGGTGGCGGTCACCTCCGGCTCCCCAGGGGATTTCCGCTTCCACGTCGCCGTGCTCCGGCGTCGCCAGCTTGCCCGTGAGCTCCGGCCAGGCGGCGAGAACCGTCTCCTGGGACTGGCCGATCGCCGCGGGCTGCACCGCCAGCAGCCTGCGGGCGGCGGGGTTCAGATCGACGATCCGGTTCCGGCGGTCCAGGACCAGCACGGAGTCGCTCATTCGCTCGACCAGGCTCTTCCAGGCCACGGGCACCAGGTCGAAGAGGCGGTAGCGGGAGATCCCGAGCAGCAGGAGCAGGCCGGTGGCGCTGAAGAAAATGACCGACAGCTCGAGCCCCGGGACGGGGTTGAACGGGGAGACGTACAGCGCGAAGCCCACCCACGGCGCCGCCACGGCAGCCAGGATGATCGCGCTTTGGGAGGTGTACGGCCGCGAGCCCTGAGGCCCCGACCGCAGCCGCAGCACCGACCGGGCCAGCAGCACGGTCCCGGCCAGCACCGTGAGCAGCTGAAAGGCAATCATGACCCAGAACACCACCCCGTGGCCGTACTCCACGAGGTTCGATCCGGGCAGCGGGGCGGGGCTCATCCCCGTCCACAGCAGGCGGTGGTGCTCGTTCGTGAAGGCCGCCGCCAGGACCAGCACGGGGACGAGCCACAGCGCGGCCACCAGGGCCGGCCCGATGCGGACGTTGCGCAGGGAGTAGTACACACTGAACAGCAGGAACAGCGGGCCCGCGCTCACGGTCCCCAGGTAGGCCAGCTTGGAGAAGAGCCACTTGCCCGCTTCGCCAATGACGGCCGCTTCCAGGGCCGAAGCCACGGCCCAGAGGCACACGGCGATCATCAGCGCCGCCAGGGCCCCGCCGCCGGGAAAGCGGTAGCGGGCCAACACGACGGCGGCCACCGTTGCCGACACCACGGCGCTGGCACTGAGAGCGATCACGAAGGGTGTGAGGACAAAGCTCATCGACGGATCTCCGCTCCACTATACGCGCTCTCCCAGAGCGGCGTCAACGCACGCACGGAGGGGCCGCGCGGCAGGGGCGGCAACCACGATTCTGTAACGCAAGCACCTTCGAGTTACGATTCCGTTATGCTTGAGAAACCTCCCTCGAACCTGCGGCGCGGGGGGGCTCTCTAACTAACAAACCCATAGCGACTTATAAGAAGCCAGGCGGGATTACGATTTGGTACGGCGATTGCATTTCTTAGATTCGACGACTGGAGGTGCGATATGCCATACAAGCTCAAGAACGGGATCTATGCGGTGCGCTGCCGATACCCCCGCTGTACGTTCAACGTTCAGCTGGAGATCGAACAGAATCTGGCCGGCATGACCCAGAAGGACGTGGAAGACGAAGCCAAGAGGCTGGTCCGGGACATGGCCATGATCAAGCACGACGCCATTCACGCCACCCGCCACACGCTGCGCAACCCGGAGATCCGCAAGGTGTCGGGATCCTACGAGCTCATCGGTGCGACCCCGGGTACCGGCGCGGCCTATGGCGAGGACGGCTCGGTGCGCTACCGGGAGTTCGACAAGGGGGAAATCATCCTCAAGAAGGGCGAAGATGCCACGGCGGTCTGCGAGGTGATTTCCGGCTATGCCTACCCCTTGAGGAACAAGACCCACCGCTACAACACCGGGGACTGCTTCGGGGCCGCGGCGCTCGTGGCCGGCCAGACCCGCACGGCGGACATCGTGGCGGGCACCGGCAAGACCCGAGTTGCCTTCTACAACATCATCGAGTTGTCCAAGCAGAACCCCAAGAAGGCTCGCCAGCTGTTCAACCAGGTCATGGACGACACCTTCAAGGTGATCCGGGACCTGGAGGTGTCCATCGACAGGCTCGAGCACCAGATCGTGAAGGAAACGGTGCGCGGATAGGCTTCGGACGCCCTCCGTGCTACTCGGAAGCGGGAAGCTCGCCGGCGCTTCGCAGACCCTCCAGGGCCTGTGCGACCTGCCGGTTGAGCTTCCGGCCGCCATGGATCTTGCGGACGGCTTCGTCCGGCTCGACCCGCTCGGCCCCCCTTGGCGAGGTCATGGCGTCGTAGCGGTCGGCCACTGCCAGGATATCCGCAGTCAGCGGGTTGTCGCGATTGGCTATGGAATCGGGGATTTCCCCGGAGGCGATCTCATGCAGCAGCGCCCGGATTTCCAGGAGGAACAGCTCCCCCTCGTTCAAGCCCAGCTTCCGGCCCAGGGCCTCGGCCAGCGTGCGCACCCGCCGGGCATGCCGGATCACGGAGGCTTCCCGGTTCTCCAGGCTCTTCATGATCAGGGTCAGAGTGTCCAGGTAGGCGCGGGTGAGCTGGCGGTTCTTGCGTTGGAGGTGGGAGACGAGCAGGGCGCCGGTCTCGCGCAGGCGCGAGGACAGCTCCTTCATGATGCTGTAGGCAAGAACCGGGGCCTTGTACAGGAGGGTTTCGAAGTTCGGCCGGGAGATCTCCAGCACGGTGGTGTCTTCCAGGGCCCTGGCGTTGGCCGAGCGGCGCCCCTCGTCGAGCAGGGCCATCTCCCCGAAGAACTCTCCGTCGCTGTGCACGGCCAGGACGAACTCCTCGCCGTCCTCGAAGCGCTTGGAGATTTCGATCTTGCCCGTGGAGATGATGAAGAAACGCTCGGCTTCGGTGTGCTCCTCGATGATCATCTGGCCGGGTCGGTAGTGCTTCTCTTCGATGATCTCGGCGATCTGTCCGAGATCGTAGTCCGGCATCTCCGCGAAAAACGAGATCTGTTTGAGCCGTTCCACCGTGGTGGGTTCCAGTTCCATCCTCCTGATCGACAGTCACAAGAAGTATACGGGGCATTCCATGCTTGCGGCAAGAGAGCTTGAGACTCCTCGCTCGAAGGACAACACTGGGAGGCGAGCGAGCGGGATAATGGGCAACCTGCTGATCATCGATTCGGACCCCTATCTCTGCGACGACGTCTGTCACTTCTTCCGCTCCATCGGGCACACGATGAAGCAGGCCACGGAGCTGCCGGGAGCGGTGGCCCTGCTGGCGGGCCAGCAGTTCGACGTGGTGATCAGCGACGTCAGGATTCCCGGCGGGACCATCCAGGAGCTCCTGGAGGCCCTGCGCAAGCACAACCCCGATGCGGTGCTGATCGTGGATTCCGAGCTGGAGGCGATCCAGGAGGGGGCCCAGGCGGTTCGGGAGGGGGCATTCAGCCTCCTGCAGAAGCCCTTCAGCATCCCGGAGCTGAACTTCCAGATCAAGCGGGCCCTGGAACAGAAGGACCGCGAGCAGCCCCCCGCCGACCTGGCGGAGAGGTACCGCAACGTCTACCGGCCCTACAACTTCATCGGCGAAAGCCCGGAGATCAGGAAGGTCTTCCGGATCGTCAACCGTGTGGCCGCCACCGACTCCAGCGTCCTGATCACCGGGGAGACTGGCACCGGCAAGGAGCTGGTGGCGGGAGCCATCCACTACAACTCCAACCGCGCAGACGGACCCTTCGTGCGGGTCAACTGCGCCGCGCTGCCGGAGCAGCTCCTGGAGAGCGAGCTCTTCGGCTACGAGGCCGGGGCCTTCACCGGCGCCGAGCGCCGGCGGGTCGGCCGCTTCGAGCATGCCGACGGCGGGACGATCTTCCTGGACGAGATCGCGGACATGAGCCTGTTCACCCAGGCCAAGGTGCTGCGGGTCATACAGGAGAAGGAGTTCGAGCGCCTGGGGGCCAACGAAACGGTCAAGACTGACGTGCGCATCATCTCCGCAACCAACCGGGACCTGCTGGAGATGATGCAGAAGGGGAATTTCCGGGAGGACCTCTACTACCGCCTGAACGTGGTGACCATCCGCCTGCCCCCCTTGAGGGAGAGAAGCGGCGACGTCGGGCTGCTGATCCAGTTCTTTCTGAAGAAGTACGCCTCCGAGATGAACAAGAAGATCCGGGGCGTGGACTCCGCGGCCCAGCGCATGCTCACCCGATACCACTGGCCCGGGAACATCCGGGAGCTCGAGAACACCATCGAGCGGGCGGTCCTGCTGACCGAGGGGGAGCTCGTCACCCCGGAGGACCTCAACTTGCTGTTCGCGGACCCATCGGCCGCCGGGTCAGGCGGGCAGGGAGGCGCTGGCGGCGATGACCGGGCCGTCATTCTCCCGCCCGGGGGAATCCGCCTGGAAGACGCCGAGCGCGGGCTGATCCTCCAGGCCCTGGAGCGCTGCGACTGGGTGCAGAAGGACGCCGCTTCCCTGCTCGGGGTCTCCAGCCGGGTCCTGAACTACAAGATCAAGCACTTCGGTATCACGCACCCTCGCTGGAAGCAGAACCGCTCGGCCGAGGCGGAAGGGGAGTAGGCGCCCGGGACAGCCGAGGGGTTCGGTTGGCCGAGGGCTGGGGATCGTCCCTGCGCCATCTGCAACCCGAGCATCGGGATGCTATCCCTCAAGAATGGAGTGGGACAGCCGCTTCGCTTCGGGCACAAAACGTTCTGCCTTGACCAGAGAGTCCTGCGCTTCGGCCTCCGTGATCTCGACGTAGTCGGCATAGTCGGAGTCCATTCGGCGGGACTGCAGGTTTCTGAAGACTTCCCCCATCTCCTTTGGCAGCAGCCCCGGTTTGATGAACTCCCGGGATATCATCGTCTTGACCCCTTCGTGGGAATCCGCGCCGATGCCCCGCAGGACGAGCAGCGAGCGGGCTGCTGACAGCATGGCGTAGCAGCTTCGGTTGGCCGAGGATCCGTAGGAGGAGGCTTCGAGGAGAATCCGGGCGTCCTTCAGAAAGGACTCCGCTCTGTCCAGGCGGTAGGCGGCCAGGTCCCGCTTGTCACCGATGTTCAGCGTCATAAATAACGATCCCTTCGCGTTCCAGATTGCGGAAGAACTCGCTTCCCAGGCGCTCGTTTTCCTGCACCTCCTCCCGGGTGTAGAGGGTCGGGGAAAGCGGTACATCGTACTCCAGTTCCAGGTCGTGGACCAGGCGAATGATCCTGTCTCTGCCCTCGAGGTTCCGGACGACAATCAGCAGGTCGAGATCCGAGTCCTCGTGGAAATCGCCCCGAACCCGGGACCCGAAGACCACGATCGTGATGATTTCCGGATAGGCGGCTGCCGCCTCGGCGAGCCGCTCGAGAGCTTCCATCTCCGATCTCAGAGCAAGGGGAAGTCTTACCTTCACATAATCCTCGATTCCTGCGATCGACCCACGGGGTCTTCCCTGTCAACGATACTTTCGGCGAGCGTTGCGTGCAAGGGGCGCCTGATCCTTTCGGGGCTCTCGAGCGCTGCGGCTGGGTGCAGAAGGACGCCGCCTCCCTGCTCGGCGATTGACAGCACGCGGATGGGCGAGCAAAGTGTGTAGGTTCATGCATAACTACGCACAGCTGCGCGCTGAGGCCGTACGACGGCGTGCCGGCGGCAAAGGGAGAGGCGGCAGTGGCGCTGCGACAATCGATCATCACGGACCAGCTGAGCATGGACTTCGAAGAGGCGCTGTCGATCGCGAAGCGGGATTTCCAGCTCGTGGAGATCCACTCGTTGTGGAACAAGAGCGTCGAGGAAATCGACGACGAGGAGGCCCGCCGCGTGGAGCTCCTGCTGGCCAAGCACTCCCTCGGAGTTTCGTGCCTGTCCACGACCCTGTACCTGATGTGCCCGTTGTACACCAGCGTCGAGAACCTGGAGCGCTTCAGCGATTCGTTCCTCCTGTACATCGGAACCTGCAGCCAGCACCGGGAGAAGCTCGAGCGCTGCCTGGAGCTGGCCGAGCGCCTGCACGCCGATGTGCTGCGCATCTTCCCCTTTCGGGCGGAGAAAGGAGTCCAGACGGACTTCCCCGAGTTGGTGGAGGACATGAGCAGCGTCCTGGCGGACGCGGTCGCCCTGGCGGAGAAGCATGGGAAGTGCCTGGCCGTGGAAAACTGCCCGTACTCCTACCTGCCCAGAGGGAACATGACCTTCGAGCTGGCCGAACGGGTCGGCAGCCCGAGCTTCCGGCTGCTGTACGATGTGGGCAACAGCTACCGGGCCGCGTATCTGCCGTTTCCCGAGCGCTTCAGAGCCGAGAGCCTCACGGAGGAATACGAACGCATCAAGGGCCTGGTTCGCCACTTTCACTTCAAGGACTACCGCAAGGGTGAGGGCAGGTTCTCCCACGCGGCTCTCGGGGAAGGGGACATCGACTACGCCGGGCTCACTGCGATGATCCGCCGGGATGGGGTGGAGGCCTGCATTTCCCTGGAGCCCGAGGTGGATCGAGAGGGCGTGATGCGGAGCATCGGCAACTTCCTGGCCATGTGATGCAGCGTCGGGAGCCAGGCGGAGTCGGGAAGGGGCGTACCGCCCCATGCCCGGCGCCCGGCACAACCCTCGGAACACGACCAGGTTGACCCGGGGAATCCCCTGCCTACGCCGGCGCGTGCAGATTCGCCGCGGCGATCACCCCCACTCCGGCCCTGACCAGGGCTTCGGCGGTCCGGTTCAGGGCGTCGTGCTTGTCCAGGTAGCTGCGCTCCAGGGCCTCCATGAGCCCGCGCTCCTGGATCTCCTGCTTGGACAGAAAGTACTCCAGGATGTCGCTGGGGTGATCCAGGCCCTCTTCCACGTCCGGGTCCCCGCCTTCGTGCTTGGCCGAGATGTTCGGCACCTCCCGGGCTATCTCCACCAGCTCCTCGCGCCGGAGGTAGGGCTGCCGGACGATGGAGCGGTAGGTCTCGGTGATGTGGTGCTCGAAGCGCACCCTGTCCGTCAGGCCCAGGGCCTCCCGGACGCGGTGGCTGGCCCGGATGGTCTCATTGTTCACGGAGTTGGAGAAGTTGAAACCGATCAGGCTGGTCGAGCCGTCGGGCCGGGAGAACAGTCGGGCGGTCATCAGGGTCCAGAGCACGGAGAAGGGGTTGTCGTTTCCCATGTAGACCGAGATCTTGAACTCGCAGTCCACCCCCAGCTTGTGCAGGAGGTAGGCCGCCAGGACCGTCCCCGGGTTGATGTTCAGGACCTGCCGGATCCCGTAGCGGGTGTAGTAGCCCAGGTACTCCTCCACCCACTTCAGGGGGTACTCGTTGGGCTGGCCGATCCCGCCGAAGTAGCCGGTGAGGGTCTCGGGACCGCCGAGGTGGACGTTGGAGCCGTCGGTGCCCTTGGTGTCCAGGGTCTCGACGTAGGTGGCCCCGACGATCTGCATGGCCGCGGCCACGGCCAGGGTGTCCCCCTGGTCGGCGGTCTGCTCGGCCATGCGGCGCACCCGGATGTAGCGGCCGGGCATCAGCTCCTGGCGTTCGACGGCCCGCCGGGCCTCGGCGATCAGCCAGGGGAAGAACTGCAGGGCGCTGATCTCGAGGGTCACCGCGTTTTCCTGGTTCACCGTGGCCGGGTCCCGGTCCAGGCGGCGGAAGTACTCCCCCAGGGGAACGAAGGCGCCGTCGTCCCGGAGCGCCGTGAGCCACTCCAGGTCCTTGCGGTACGGGGAGCCTTCGGCCTCGAGGCGTGACAGGAGGCCCTCGAGCTGGCGCGCATCCGCCGCCCGGCGGTTGATGGCTTCCGGCCCCCCGAAACGCTCCAGGATCTCGAGCAGGCGGCCCGCCAGCTCGTTGTCCGGGTCCAGGAGCAGGGCGTTGATCTCCTCGATCCTTCCGGGCTCGATGGCCAGGCGGGGCCGCAGATCCTCCATGGTGTGCCTCCTTTTCGACCCTACTTGTACCGGTCGGCCAGGCGCTCGAAGCCGGCCTCTTCCCCCTCGAGCATGTGGTAGCAGTGCTCGTCCGCCGGGAAGGCACCCGAGTGGACGTCCTGGACGTAGGCCTTCATGGCGGCGGTGATCACCGAGGCCACGTCGGCGTACTTCTTCACGAACTTGGGGGTAAAGGCCTGGAACTGCCCGATCAGGTCCGAGACGATCAACAGCTGGCCGTCGCAGGCCGCCCCGGCGCCGATGCCGTACACCGGGATGGGCAGCTTGGCGGCGACGAAGGCCGCCACCTCCGGCGGAACCGCCTCCAGGAGCAGGAGGTGGGCTCCCGCCTCGTGCACGGCCAGGGCGTCCTCGATCACCGCTTCGGCGCTCTCCGCGGTCCGCCCCTGAGCCTTGTGGCCGCCCAGCTGTCCGGAGCTCTGGGGGGTCAAGCCCAGGTGCCCGCACACCACCATGCCCGCGTCCACGATGGCCCGGATCCGGCTCGCCACCCGGCGGCCGCCCTCGAGCTTGACGGCGTCCACACCCGCTTCCTTGAGGAAGCGCCCGGCGTTGGCCACCGCGTCCTGGTCGCTGAGCTGGTAGCTCATGAAGGGCATGTCTCCGATCACGAAGGTGTTCGGCGCCCCGCGGCGAACCGCTTCGCTGTGGACGATGCACTGGTCCATGGTCACCGGCACGGTGCCCGGGTAGCCGTACACGCACATACCCAGGGAATCGCCCACCAGCAGCATGTCCAGGCCTGCGGCCTCGGCGAACTGGGCGGTGGGGAAGTCGTACGCGGTCAGCCAGGTCGCCTTGCGCCCCTCGGCTTTCATCCGGTACAGCTCGTGAATCATCAGCTTTTTCTTGGCCATGGTATCCTCCTGGGGTGAAGCGTAACCCAGGGGTCCGGGCGCGTCAAACCCCGGGAGCGACCCCGCGGGCAGGTGCGCCTCCGGCGGGGCCCTACTCGGCGGGGGCAGGCTTCAGCACGAGCCGCGCTCTCTGGTTGGCCTCCACGTCCCCGCGGTCGAACAGGGTCGGATGGTACTCGACCTTGCGCCAGGGATCGATGAAGTCGTCGTAGTGGCGGTGGCGCGAGTGGCCGCTCTGTCCCGGGGCGTGCATCATGAAGCCCCTGTTGATGTCGCTCAGGTCGATGATCTGGCGATTCGTCGTCGTGTGGTTTACCGTGAAGGGCTCGCCCTTTTTCCAGGCCGCTGCGTACACCGTGTTGGTGTTGCCGGGCGTGGCCACCGGGCCGCGGTTGAAGATCCTCTCGATGAGCTTGATCCCGGACTCTCCGAGGGTGGCGTTGCGGAACTCCGTGGTGTGCACGTCGCCCCATTCCCACTTGTCGAGCTTACTGCCGAGCTCCTCGACCCCCCGCTTGACTGCCTTGCGAAACGCACGAACCAGGATGTC